>Ga0364887_10024_pt1 | contig 119694 bp, 108 predicted proteins | sample ExccelJu500001D4_4_FD_206924 | JGI IMG/M metagenome (GOLD analysis project Ga0364887, IMG submission 206924) | Enriched cells from Trout Bog Lake Hypolimnion, Wisconsin, USA - BchlTB.July23.5000.01.D4 | ecosystem: Environmental > Aquatic > Freshwater > Lake > Hypolimnion/Profundal zone | place...
GCTTTCTGTTACTGGTTGCCTATGCAGGCTGGGTTTATTTTTATAATCAGCTCATTCGTGAAAAGTTAAACGCATTGGTATCCACCTATCTGTTTAAGACAAGGATGGCTGAAGGAGCGAATAATAACCATTAATTTAACTATCTTGAAAACTATCATTTCTCAGGGACAGGGTATCATACATCTCAAAGATTCCTGCAGTTTTTTAAAACAGCAGCAAACAGAAGTACGCTACATTACCGGATGGTTACCGATTGGCATTTCGCCTCGCTTTGTTAATTTCCTGGGTAGTTTGCTGGGCAAAAAAGACCTGTATAAAAGATTAATGGTTCGCTTTCCTGCCAATATGGAAAGAAAAGAAATAGTTGCATGTGCTTTGCCTGAGTTTTTTTATTGGTTTATGATCATCGCTTCCCGGCTTCATTTAATTGATCAGGATAAAGCCATTACAATAGGCTGGAAATATTGGGGCCACTATACAAAAAGACATATACATGATGCCGATATTTTTCATGTACGTAGCGGGGCCGGACAAGGCCATGCGATCTTACATGCCAGGAAAGAAAATATGTGTGTGATCGTGGATCATAGTATTGCACATCCATTTGCAATGAAGACCCTTCTTGAAAAAGAGTATGCAAAATTTGGTCTTTCCTTTGATCTGGATCCCGAAAGCAGGTTTTGGTCAATGGTCATTAAAGATTGTACGGATGCAGATTATGTACTGGTCAATTCTGATTTTGTCAAGCAAACTTTCCTGAGTTGCGGATTTCCGGAAGAAAAGATAAAAGTGGCCTATTTAGGCGTACGGGAAGATTTTATAGGCATCAAACAAGACTGGGCCATTGATCTTTCAAAACCGGTACATCTATTGTTCCTGGGGTCCTTTCAATTGAGAAAAGGCGCGCATCTGCTGATAGAAGCCATTCAATTATTGAATGAAAAAGGTCATCGGGTGGTATTGGATGTACTGAGTGGTGCAGATGATCTGAAAGTATTAAAAGAACAGTATAACATACCAGCTAATATCGTATTCCATGCTGCTGTGTTACATGATCAGGTTCGGGATCATCTTTCGAAAAGCGACCTGTTTGTTTTTCCCACATTTGCAGAAGGTTCATCAAGGGCCGCTATGGAAGCAATGGCAGCCGGCTTGCCGGTGATCACCACCCGCAATTGCGGGGTTCCTATTATTGATAAAGAATCCGGTATCCTTATTCCCGAAGGGAATGTGCATGCATTGGTTAGTGCCATCGAAGAACTGATCGCAGACCAGTCATTAAGAGAACAGCTTGGTAAAAATGCTACCACCCTTATCCAAGAAAATTATACCTGGCATCATTATGCGAAGCATGTAAAGACCATATATGCCGAATGCATGCGTTTAAAAAATACCCATTAGCGCTCCTATAAACAGATAAAAAAAAGCTAATGACTAAAAGCGATAAGCTAACAGCTATTTGCGCTACTTTTGTCCAAACAATAAGCAATATCATTTCATGAAAACAATTTCTATACGTTTTTCCATCTTTGCTTTATTCTTATTTGGTTTCAGACCCTTATTTGCACAGGTTATACAGCAACAGATCAGTCAGCAGATCAGCCAGATCAATATTGATCAGTTGACTGATGCCCAATTACAACAATACCTCAATCAGTCTAATCTTTCCGGACTCAGTGAAGCAGAACTGGAATTAAGAGCGACAGAGAAAGGGCTCAGTCCAGAACAGATCCTAAAATTGAAAGCCCGACTCCGCAACTTGAATATGCCCGTTTCGAGTAATAAGTCAGGTAATACAGACAGCAGTTTGATCCGTAAGCCTATCAAAACAGCAGGACCACAAAGAGAATATAACAACCAGGAATTGAAAATATTTGGAGAAGAATTGTTTTCGCAAGAGAACCTAACCTTTGAACCCAATCTTCAGATCCCAACCCCTAAAAACTATAGCTTGGGTACGGGTGATCAGGTCAATATTGACCTATATGGCTATTCGGATATCAATTACAGTTTAAAAGTGAGCCCGGAAGGTACGATCCGCATCCCCAACAGTGGCCCAATTAAAGTGGCAGGGATGACTTTTGAAGATGTGACCCTGAAGATCAAATCGCAGCTTACTAAAATATACCCTCAGATCGCGGAAGGTAAAACTTCCGTTCAGGTTTCCCTTGGCCAGATCCGCAGTATTCGGGTAACGCTGATCGGGGAAGTAACCAAACCCGGTTCTTATACCCTGTCTTCTTTATCCACTATCGCCAATGCACTCTATGTTTCCGGGGGACCCAATAAAATAGGAAGTTTCAGGAATATTGGACTGTATCGTGGTGGCAAATTGATCAGCCGTTTTGATTTGTATAATTTCCTGCTCAATGGAGATCTGAGTAATAACCTTCGATTGGAAGAAGGAGATATCATCCGAATCAATCCTTACAAACTAAGGGTAACCTTAAATGGCGCTGTTAAACGCAAAGCCATTTATGAAATGAATCCGGATGACCATATGAATAACCTGTTGGAGATTGCAGGTGGACTTGCTGATATTGCATACAAAGGCTTGATCCATGTAGTGCGATTTAACCAGAATGAAAAGGAAGCGATCACGGTTAACAATGCTGATTTTAACAGCTTTAGTTTTCATTCAGGCGACAGTTGTTATGTAGACAGTATTTTTAATCGTTACAGTAACCGGATCAATATAAGTGGTGCGGTATATCGTCCCGGGATCTACTCATTGACCAATTACCCAGATTTGAGATCCCTGCTGGAAGCCACCGGTATCAGAGAAGATGCCTTTATGAAAAGAGGCATCATCAAAAGAAAAGGAAGCGATTATTTACCCCAGCTAGTGGACTTCAATATTGAGGAAATCAAAAATGGCAAGGCCCAGCTTACCCTGCAAAGAGAAGACTCTGTACTTATTTTCAGTAACACAGAGCTTAAAGAAAAAAAATATGTTGAAATAAATGGCCAGGTAAATAAGCCCGGAAAATTTGAATATATCAGTGGCATGCAGTTACAGGATGTATTATTGTTGTCTGGCGGGCTCAGAGAATCTGCCAGTACTGAAAAAATTGAGATCTCCAGAAGGTTGCGGGATAATTCGGGCGAAAAAGAATCAGAAAAATACAGCATCATAAAAACCGTTACTTTACAACAGGGTATCACAGCTACACCTGCTGATAATAGTTTTGTACTTGAACCCTATGATATCATTTCCGTTCGCAAAAATCCCGGGTACAGGGAACAGGTAAAAGTAACCATAGAAGGGGAAGTATTATATCCCGGCACTTATACTATCGAAGATAAAAAAGAAACCATTTCGGACCTTATTCAACGGGCCGGTGGTTTAAGATCCAGTGCCTATGCCATCGGTGCTGTATTGATGCGGAATACTTTTCAGGATTCGTTTGAAGTCAAATTTACAGACAGTAAATTGCAGAGTATACATAATCAAACGACTTCTACAGATTCGAGCAGTCAGATCCTGATACAAACACTGGGTCAAAACAAGAAGATCGTTGGTATCCACCTGCAAAAAGCCCTTTCGGACCCACAAAGTGAAGACAATATCAACCTGATTGAAGGGGATATCCTTTCCATACCCGAAATACCCAAAACTGTTCAATCTTTTGGGGCAATTTATGTACCTAAAAAAGTGGTTTATCGCTCTAATCTCAGTTTCAAAGATGTGATAGAAGAATCGGGAGGCTTTCTGACCACTGCTTCCAGAAAACACAGTTATGTAATTTATCCTAACGGTGATATCAGGACTGCCAAACATTTTCTTTTCTTTAGAAGTTATCCACCTCTTGCTCCGGGAGCAGAAGTGTATGTTCCATTACATGTTCGAAAATTAACTGTTCAGGAAGCAACCAGTATTGGTGCTGCTGCAGCCAGTATTGCTGCATTGGTGATCTCTATGATCTACCTGATCAAAACATTATAAAACAATTAGTTCATATTACATGGCTGCTGAAATAACACAACCCAATAGCGAAATCACCCTAAAACAGCTGCTGTTTTCGATCAGCCGTTTTGGTAAACAATTAAAGAAAAAATGGGCTTTATTCCTGGTATGTTCTATTGCAGGTATGGGTATGGGTATTTTTTTGTTTATTAAACAATCCCCAAAATATACGGGGTCCTGTACTTTTATTCTGGAAGAAAAAGCAGGAGGCGGGGGTGGATTAGCTGGCCTGGCTTCTCAAATTGGCCTTGATCTGGGTGGTATATCCGGATCTGGATTTGGCTTATTTTCCGGTGATAATATTTTAGAGATCATCCCTTCCAGAAATATCATAGAAAAAGTGTTATTGAGCCGGGTGGATAGTAGTAGTCCCCAAACATTGGCTGATCTGTTCATAGACTTTACCAAATTAAAAGCAAGCTGGAATTCTAAGCCGCGTTTGGCCAATATCAGCTTTGCCGGGATCAGGAATCCTCAACAAATGAGTCTGATACAAGACAGTTTACTCAATGTTGTGTATATGCAGGTGATCAAAAAATACCTGACTGTAGACTGGACCCGCAAAAAAGCATCCCTGATTACAGTTACAGCGGTTTCTAAAAATGAAAAATTCTCGAAATACCTCGCTGAACGTGTTGTAAATGAATCTAAAAAGCTTTACATCGAACTAAAGACAGGACCTTCTCAGGCCAATGTGAATCGATTACAATCAAAGGCAGACAGTTTACTTGCATTGTTGAATGATAAGTCTTATCAGACTGCAGGCAGTCAGATCCTGAATGCCAATCCAGCCATGAAAATTGCACTGGTGCCTACCGAGATCTCGACAAGGGAAAAAACAATGATCGGTACAATTTATGCGGAAATGGTAAAAAACCTGGAAACCAGTAAGATCTTACTAAGTCAGCAAACGCCTGTTATTCAGGTACTGGATAACACAGATTTTCCATTGATAAATGATCATACCTCACTATTAGCCTATCTTTTTGCAGGCTGTGTACTTCCTGCGCTCTTTTTATTTATTTATTTTCTTACAATTCAGGTTTTAAAAAAATTGAAAGAATTGTATCGATCAGGGCAGCAATGAGTTAAACAATGAGTAAACAAAGCATCATCATTTAGTCTTTCGTTATTATGAACCTTGTATACCTGACTAATAATTCAAATATTGATATTCATAACTGGTCTGGCCTGGAATCCAATATCACTAATAGCTTGATCGCACAGGATGCACAACTGGACATCATAGGTTCTTCGCAAAAAGATTATCCCGGATTATTTGCAGCCGGTTGTATAAAAAAATTATGGTATTATACCCGAAAGCAGCGTTACTATATCGACCGGACCATTGCCTATGCGCAAGCTTATGCCGGTAAGATCCATAAGGTTTCGACCCATTACGATGCTATATTTACCCTCAGTACGATCAATATAGCCTATCTGGAAACCTCCAAACCCATCATATTGTACACTGATGCCACATTTGCATCGGTTTTAAATTATTATAAAGAGTTTACGAACCTTAGTCCTGAAAGCATCAGGATGGGGCATTTTCTGGAACAAAGAGCCATTGATAATGCCAGTCTTATTTTTTATGCATCAGAATGGGCTGCACAATCAGCTATTGATGTGTACGATGCGGCACCCGAAAAAATCAGGATCATTCCTTTTGGAGCAAATTTAAATACAGAAAAGACCCTGCAGGATATACACTCTTTCTGGAACAGTAAAAGTAAAACCATTTGTAAACTACTCTTTATTGGTGTAGACTGGCACAGAAAAGGAGGTGCTACTGCGCTTAAAGTGGCAGCAATACTCAATGAAAGAGGATTACCCACTGAACTGCATGTAGCAGGACTCGATCAGATTCCTGAAGAAGACCTGCCTGATTTTGTATACAATCATGGCTTTATCAGTAAATCGACTGAGGAAGGTCAGCAACAATTGGAACAGCTCTATGCCGGTGCCCACTTTTTTATCCTACCATCGATTGCGGAATGTTTCGGGGTGGTTTTTTCGGAAGCCAATTCCTTTGGTGTACCGGCAATTGCCAAAAATACCGGAGGGGTAAGTACGGCTATCCGGAATAACCATAACGGGTTTTGTTTTGATCAGGATGCTGGTCCGGAAGTGTATGCAGATTATATTTATGGTTTGTTTACTGCACCTGATCAACTCCTTGAACTCTCTTTATCCAGCTTTAAGGAATATGAATCCCGCCTGAACTGGAGGGTTTCCGGTAAAAAGATGATGGATGCAATTAGGGAATTATCAAATTTTCAGACCTAAAACCAGTAGCAATGGAACAAAATATGGGGATGGACATCATCGTATCCATCATGTGTGTACTGGTTACAGGATTGCTTTTTCTGTTTTATTTCCTGAAAAAGATCAATAGCCTGGAGCTGATCCTGATTAGCTATGTAACACAAACATTCAATATCAGTTTTATATCGGGTACTATTAACCCATTTTTCTTTGTTTCCTGGTATTTTATGCTCGTCGAAATAACTGGGATCATCAAGGGAACTGTTAAGATCAATATCCCGCTGCTTTGCATTATCCTGTTACCCATTTTTTCTTCGGTGATCGCCTTCACATTTTCGGTATTACATATCCCTGTTTTTGGTGTGCAGGAACCTTCCCTGTTTAATATCGTTTTTAATATATTCTTTTTTTATTTCAAATATTTCCTTCCGCTTATATTTTTGGGTACCACCTTATATAAGTTTGGTTTAGAACATGACAGTACCGTATTTTTCGGTGTATTTAAAAAAATCGCGCTGTACTCCTGTTATTTGGCCTTATTTCAATTTGTACTGTCTAAAATCAATATGAATGAATATGTATTGCGCATAGCAGGATTACGCAAGGAATATGTAGGATTTTCCGGTTCCGGTGATGCATCGGTCAATGCCAGGGTTTCGGCCTTTTTTATGGAACCCAAGGCCCTTGCCTTTTTTTTATCGGCCGCTTTCCCGATGTTCCTGGTAAAAAAAGAAAAATTTAATCTAGCCCTGATACTTGTTGTTGGCGTTATGACTGCCTCCCAGACATTTTATATCGGTATTTTTATCGCTTTACTGGTATATACGGTATTTAAAAAAATTGATTCCATCAGGGCCGTCATTTTAACCACGCTGTTAACGATCTTTTTGTTCTTCTCCTTAGTGTACAGTTCAAGGGAATTGTTGTATAATTTTTACATCAATAATAGTAACAATCCGGTTGTATCACTGATCATGGCCAGGGCGATGGACCGTTATGACCTGGATGATGCTAATAATGACAATCTGGTACTGGGAATGCCCCTGCAAAGAGATATGGAATTGCCTGTATTCAATTTTTTTATGGATCACCCATATCTATACCTTACGGGATATGGCTTAAAAAATGGAGGCTATGTTCCCTCAACATATTTTCCCCTTGGTATAGCCAAAACCAGAATACCGGGTACACTTGCGTATAGCTTTAACATGCGCTGGTATTATTTTATATGCGAATTTGGAATCGTTATTTTTATGATCTGGTTCCTCTTTTTTACAAAATCATTGGATGCTGCATCGATCACAGATTTTGAGAAAAAGTATTACAGTTTTTTGTGGTGCTTTTTATTTTTCTTCGACCTTGAACCGATCCTGATCCTGGTCTATGGATTTTATCGGGGGAAAAAAACATTAACCCTAAAAAATAAAGTTTGAAATCAAACCCCTTTATATCGATCATCATAGCGGTTTATAATGCAGCCGAGCTGATAGAACGTACCATTCAAAATATACAACAACAGGGGTATAGTGACTTTGAACTGATCATAATAGATGGTGGCTCTTCGGATAATACCGGGGCCTTAATTGAGCCTTATTTATCCACCCTGGTAGATCATTATATTTCCGAACCCGATAAAGGGATATATGATGCCTGGAATAAGGGAATAAAAGCTGCGAAGGGTGAATGGATCTGTTTTCTTGGGGCAGGAGATGAATTGCTGCCCAATGCCTTAGAAAATTATACAACTTTTATCAGGAATATAGATACAGGTACTACCTACCTGGTTTCTTCTATGCTGCATATTGTAAATATCAATGGAAAAAACCTATACGACAGAGGGAGTGCCTGGAACTGGACCATTTTTAAAAAGTATATGAATATTGCCCATCCCGGCGCAATGCACCATAAGACACTGTTCAGGGATTACGGCCTATTTGATAGCCATTATAAAATAGCAGGTGATTATGAATTATTAATGCGCGCCGGCGCACATCTACATGCCTTATTTATGCCCATTTATACGGTGAAGATGCTGGAAGGGGGTATGAGTTCGGGTTTCAAAATTTTAAAAGAAGTATATCGCCTTAAAACACAAACAGCGGGAATACCTGTTACCATAGCTTACCTGGATTATCTGATCGCACTTACTAAATTAAAGATCCGAAACATTTTTTATCATTTTGGCATTTACCTTACCCTTCGCAATAAAGCCTCGGGGAAATAGGTCCATTTATACTTGTACAGCATAATGATGCCTGATTAAGCTGGAGGTGCAGCATTTGTTGTAAGCTTCTGGATAAGAAAACTGATAAAGAGTAAAAACAAAAAAGGAAAAGGGGTAAAGGCTGCATCATAAAAAGTGATATAAAAATGATGACTGTTCTCACTCATTTCCTGTTTAAACATAAAAAAGTATAATTTAGGAATTGCACCCATGATAGCAATGAGCAAAAACCAATAGACCCATAGCTTTTTAAGCCAGGGTATTGACAAATGCTTCAATCCCCAATAACCCAATACAAAGAAAATGATGAGATAACTTCCTTTGATGACCGTTCGTAGCAGGATATGTTTATTAGACAAGATAAATGCATGAAAGATGCCATCACTGGTCAAAAACTCTTCCAAACCGGAGATGATGATCATCAGGATCAAACATAGGATCGGATAATATTTTTTAGGAAACCTTTTCATGCTTTTTTTGATTGGTGAACCAGATCCATAAAGCAAATATGATACAATAAACGATCAGTTTAAACAGATAATGGTGGGCAATTTCGGTACCCTGAATCCGGTTCATACCCATCATGGTCAATCCGGCCAAGCGAAGCACATTGGCAATAAAAATGACCGTAAACCCTATCATACAAAATATGAATTTCCTGATGAGAGAAGATGGAAATGCTATGATAAATCCGGCAAATAAAATATATAACTCAAGCGCATTACAGGGATCAGCAACACCCAGTACCTTTCTGCCTGAGATACATATATAATCTGCAAATGTAATTACCGATGGATTTTCGGGGTCATGTTCAGACAAGAAAAGGATGGTCCAATTTTTTTGAGGATAACACCAGGTAACGGTACGATAAGCAGCTTTACAGGACAAATCGGTCAATGGTTTATCCAGCACCCGGCCATTGAATAAAAACAAATGATAGAGAAGTTTCCAGATAATGAATAGGATCAGTGCACTTTTTAAAAAGCGCTGGATCTCAGCCGGCAGACTGATCCAGGTATTTTTGATGTCGCTTGCAAATTTCAATGGGCTTACTATTATACGTTTAGAACCGCTTTATGGAATAAATAATTACACTGTTTAACCTTATTTCACATTGATATTCCCCCTGCATCAGGAATTCCTATCCGGTTAGCTGTCGTGCTACAGCATGGCGTATTTCATTTTCATTTTTTCACCAGCAAAACCGTTGCATAAGCCACCAATCCTTCCTCCCTGCCCACAAAGCCCATGGTTTCGGTAGTGGTTGCTTTGATAGAAATATCACGAATGCCAATACCACAAATTCCTGCTATGGCCTCCTGCATAGCTGCTACATAAGGTTTGATCTTGGGTGCCTGCAAACATAAGGTACTATCAATATTATTAACCTTGTATCCTTCTTTCTCTACCAGTTCCATGGTTCGGGACAATAATATCTTACTGTCAATATTCTTAAATTCTACACTCGTATCCGGAAAATGAACACCGATATCACCCAAACAAAGGGCACCCAATAAAGCATCGCAGATAGCATGTAACAGCACATCTGCATCACTATGACCCAATGCACCTTTTGAATGTGGAATATGGATCCCCCCTATCCAGAGATCCCTGCCTTCTACAAGTTGATGAAAATCAATACCGGATCCAATACGCATTTTTTAAAACGAATATAGAATAAATTGAGAGGAATTAATACGCATATTTGTATATATTCAAGCAAAGCCTACCTGATTATTGCGAATTCAATTGAAAAGCTGTTTTCATTATAGTTTTGATCTGTACCCTAAAGCATCTTTTTTATAGTTAGACCGATAAAGCCCACTTAACATTTATGAAACACAATTCAAAATTAATATGGTTTGATTTTTTTAGAGGGCTTGCCGCTTTTTTGGTATTGATCAGTCATGTAAGGAACCTATTATTTGAAGATTATGTTCCCAATGGCAATCCATTGGCTCAATTTTTTTATTTTATCACCGGTTTTGGCCATGAGGCGGTTATTCTCTTTTTTGTATTGAGTGGTTTTTTTATCATCGGAAGTATTCATGAATCGGTTCAACGACAGCAATGGAGTATACGGAATTATATCATCAACAGACTGACACGTTTATGGATCGTACTGCTACCCTCTTTATTGCTTACCTTATGCTGGGATCATCTGGGTTTAATGCTGTATTCAGATGCTTATACTTATGCAGGAACACTGATCAATATATCACCGGAAAGTCCGGTATTACATCTTGGAATAACAAACTTTGAGGGTAATCTGTTTTTTCTTCAAACTATTTTGGTAACCACTTTTGGTTCGAATGGAGCACTTTGGAGTTTGTCTAATGAATTTTGGTATTATGTATTATTTCCCATCCTGTATTTTTCCTTTACTAAAAACCAAAGCAACTTAAAAAGAATGCTTTTATTTTTTCTTTTCACAAGCATATTGTTCTTTGTTGGAAAAACGATTTCAATTTATTTTATGGTTTGGCTATTGGGTGGAATATCCTATTTACTAGTTTCAAATAAGCATTTGGTCTTAAGATCTTCCAGATACCCCCTGTATTTTTTTATACTGCTGTTTATGATTGATCTGGTTTTGATTCGCAGTAAAAAATTGGATTTTGTTTGTAATGACTTTTCACTGGGTATAATTTTTTGTATGCTGCTATGGTTTATCTCCACTTATTCCATAAAACGGCTTGCATTTCAAAAGATGATCCTGTTTTTTTCCAATATTTCCTATTCACTGTACCTCACTCATCTATCCTTTAGCTTCTTTGTGGTTACCGTTTTCTTCAAAAAAAGGATAATGCTGACACCTTTTAATTTTTTAGTTTTTATTGGTTTACTGACACTTGTTTTATTGTATAGCTATCTCATTTTTTATGTTTTCGAAAAAAATACAGATTCAGTAAAAAAGTATCTCAGAAAGAGGTTTAGCTAATGCTTATTAAAGTTGATCCCGATCGTTCATTACCAAAATTATATGCCTTATTTACTCTTTAGGATCTACATCATATTTTTAAATTGGACCCTGCAGATCGAAAGGTGCGTATCCTGTTTTTTGGTTTATTACAAACATTTAAAGCTGATAGGTAAGTTTATTTATAAAAGAGCACTTACTTTTACAACTAAGATCAGCCCTACTATTAAAGTATGCATTAAGCGCAAACAAGCTTTTTATATAGCATGCCTTCTGCTTTGGGTGTTAGATGTAGAGATAGAGATGGAGATAAAGATCATTATGAATCTTGAAACAGTTAATCTTATGACCCTGTCGAAATCATTGCACGCTGCATGAAAAAAATAGGACGACCCGAGAAGGATAATAGCAGGAGCCATTAAGACGAAAGCTATAGTGAACTGCGATTATGGAAGGAAAAATTGGATATTGCAATAACAAAATTGATATAGTAAATTATGAATACACAGCTAAGCATCATTGTTACCGGAGCCGCAGGTTTTATTGGAAGTTGCATGGTTCAGTTTTTAAACGAACAGGGATTTGAAAATCTGATACTGGTTGATGATTTTGGGTTTGAAGAAAAACGTAAGAACTGGGAATCGAAAAAGTTTACTGTTATTGTAGAAAGGAATAACCTGTTTGACTGGTTGCAAAAGCACGAAAGCAAAATCGATGTTGTGATACATCTGGGAGCCCGGACCGATACTACAGAATTTGATTATAGCATCCATGAAGAATTGAACCTGGAATACTCGAAGGATATCTGGAATTACTGTACAGCGTATCAGATACCCCTGATATATGCTTCTTCCGCCGCTACTTATGGTGCCGGTGAATTTGGTTATGATGACAATCATGAAGTGATCGAACATTTACAACCATTGAATCCATATGGAATCAGTAAGAACGAGTTTGATAAATGGGCCATTCACCAGTTGCATACACCACCATCATGGACAGGGTTGAAATTCTTTAATATTTATGGACCCAATGAATACCATAAAGGACGAATGGCCAGTGTTATCTGGCATAGTTTTAACCAGATCAAAAACAATGGGGAGGTTAAACTATTCAAAAGTCATCGTCCAGATTTTAAGGATGGGGAACAATTACGTGATTTTGTATATGTGAAAGACCTGGTGAAAGTGATTCACTGGATGATGGTAGGTATGGTAGCCAAACAATGGAAAGCTGCAAGCAATGGGATCTATAACCTGGGTACAGGTAAAGCCAGAAGTTTTTATGACCTGGCAGCTGCCACATTTAGAGGTATGGGTCTGGAACCCAATGTTCGGTTTATCGATATGCCAGAAGATATTAGGGACAAATACCAATATTTTACAGAAGCCAATATGGATAAACTGCATCAGGCTGGGTATACAGATGCTTTTTACAGTCTGGAAGCAGGCATTACAGATTATGTGCAGCATTACCTTCAGGGTCTTAATATCTATTAAGGATACATTTACCAACGATAAGAGCGTCAACTGGGAAATAAAATAGCCATGATTCATTGATTGATAGATCCAAGCCCTCATCAGCCCGTAAACAGCTACGCAAAAAAAGCCAAGGAAAGGAAGAATATAAGCAGCCGCTCACTGTACTGAGTTACATAAGGCCGACAGTCAGTGTAAGCCCACCCCAGAAAATTTAGTTTCGGCCGGGTGATCTGAAATGCATTAAACCAACAACTTTGGTAAGGGCATTCTTTTTAAACCGCATATAACCTAACCCTTTTCCTGCGGGTATATTGTAACCAAATGGCGAAAATAAGAGCATACATGCCTATCTGGATCAGGTACTGATGTGCAAAGTCTGTGACTTCCACGGTATGGCCATTTAACCAGGCCAGCGCATCCAGCCTTAAACAATTACAACCATAAATGGTAAGCACACCTATAAAGGAGAAATTGATCTTACGTTTTGATCTATTGGGATAAGAGATAATAAATCCAAGGAACAATACATATAATTCCAGGGCATTGCAACCATCGGCGATACCCACCACCTTCTGTCCGTTGACCCGGATATAATCCATCATGTGTCCCGTTTCAGCAGCATTGGCGGCCGGTTTCCACTCTTCACTGATACTGATCCTGGCCGAAGGATTACATACCTGCATCAAAGCTGCAGCACCATTGATACTTGCTCTGGTAAGTGGCTTGTCTATCACCCTTCCCGGTAACAACACAAACAAATAAACAAGTTTCCAGACCAGCATCAGCAGGAAAGCCCTTTTTACAAAGAGGCGTATTTTGTAGGGCAGGGAATGCCAGGACTCGATAAAGTCGAACTGGTATTTCATTACTTTAATGATGCAGGGTTATATGCGGTGCAATGATATAATAAAAATATTTAGATAAAGCAGAGATTCATCAGTTTTTATGTGAATCACTTTTTTCCAGGTCAAAATTTACCCCAAAGCGCATGGTATTGGACAATGGATTTCTGGTTACCCCATTACCTGAAGGTACGAGGTATGAAAAATTAATGCCTATACCACTGTATTTGAGTCCGATACCCAGTGCCAGGTACTGTAAGTTTCCGGCATTGGCATTGCCATAATGGTATCCTGCCCGCAGCATGAATTGTTCATCATAGGTATATTCCAAACCTGCCGCAAATTGTAAAGACTGGATCTGGTTGGTGCCATCTGCAAAGGATTTAAACCAGCTGGACATGACACTGCTGTTTCGGTAAGCTGCCAGGTTTGCTGAATCCACAGACGAATTGGTTGGATTGGATGCTGCCGGTGCTGCCGGTACCAGCAATTTATTCATATCCAGTGTATAGGTGATCTTACTGTTATTATCTAACTCTGTCGTATACGCGATCCCTAATCCCAGATTGGCAGGAATATAATCTTTGTCCTGTGCATTGTCGGTATAGCCGATCTTGGAACCCAGGTTGGTTAAAGTTACCCCCCAGTTAAGGGTATTGCCTTCTGATACCAACTCGGTGTAAAACAGACTGATATCGCCTGCAAATGCACTTCCGGCCTTATAATTCACGCCGTTTACAGATCCTGCAACCAGGGATGAATTGATATAACGCAATGCGGCAGCAATGCCTAAATTGGGTGATAATTTTCTGGAATAACCCCCACCTATAGTGAACTCATGGGGATTGTATGAATTGAGCAGGTTACCTGAATAATCTGTGAACTGAATATTGCCCAGACTAAAATACCGCAGGTTATATGAAAAAGCCTGATCATCGGATACTTGCCTATACCCCGCCAGACTGGCCAGGTAAACATCTGTTAATCCCAGATCCTGTAACCAGGGGGTATATGTAAACCCGATCGCAGTACCCATTTTATTGAATGGGGTTTTGGCCAGGTTCCAAAACTGATCATTCACATCAGATGGTGTGGCAATTCCCGCATCCCCCATTGCTCCACCCCTCGGATCGGGATTGATCCTTAAAAAAGGAACAGCAGTGGTTACTACATTAACAGCAGATGTTTGTGCCAATGAAGTTTGAAATAATACAGTGGTTAAGCATGCAATAAAAGCAATCAGTAATGAATATTTTTTCATGAAACAGCATTTAATATTAAAAAACAGTCCAAAGGGAGGCATTTTTGAACCAGTAAATTTTTAACGTAGAAATCTAACCATTCATTACCTGTTAGCGAAGAATTATTTTTTGTACAGCGGTGGACACTCCATTGCTTGAAGCTACAATAATACGATAAAAATAAATACCACTTGCCATTTTTCTGCCGTTATCACCATTGCCATCCCATTGCAGACTGGTATTGCGTGAACCAGCATCCGTAAAGTTGGTATTGATATGATAAACCAGTTGTCCATAACTATTATAGATCTCCAGTGCAACCTGTAATGGAACGCCGGGTTGGTTATGATCAAATGAGAAATGCGTGGTTCCGGTAAATGGATTGGGATAATTAAACAGGTTACTGAGTTGCAGGCTTTGCTTATCGGCTACTATAAAATGCAGGCTGCTCTGTGCTGAATGATCCGCAATATCCCAGGCCTTTAGTGTAATGGTATGCTTACCGGGGGTCAATGAAGTTAACTGGTATATAACTTGACCTTGCTGATAACTATCGGCCAGTGCTGTATAATAGTTATTGAGGATGATGGGATTGGCCTGGTTACTATCTAAGATGGCAGTGATATTATGTCCAATGCCATTACCGGTCGTATTGATACCCAGTGAATCAGATAAAAGGGCGATCAGCAATGGATTTTCATCTGTTAAACCCCCATCGGAAAAATTAAGGTTATTGAGATAGAGCTGTATCTGCGGACCGGCTGTTAGGGTATCTGCTGTATTCGTACTGCCCCCTATATTAAAGGCATTTGCCATTCCATTGGCATCTGTAAGTCCATTTTCTGCATATAAACTTAAACGGCCTGTTCCCGGTAGATAGCTGATATCCTGTGGAATGATGCAGCTGAAACTGAAATAGCCATTCTTTACTGTAGATACACCTTTGAATAGGACATTGGTTTGGGTAGTGAATGGCATAACCGGACTTGTGGGGTCATTACCCAGTGTGTAAATCGTTTGCGCCTTATCATATAAGGTACTGTATAAATTACCATTAAATCCCGATTGCAGATTCCCGGTTGCATCGGTTACTATTCCTGTAAATGTATATTTATTCAATGCCTTCAGCGTATCATTTCCGGATACCGGCTGGCCATTGATGGCTGTTAATTGTACCCGCCCTTTGGGGAAAGCCAGTTGCATGGCCGGATCGCCCAGTAACACAAATTTTCGGTTATTGACAACATCATTGTAATTGGCATAAGTATAGTTTTTACTGCGTTGCAATGCCTTTCCCAGTGACAGGTAATTGCCTTGATTATCTGGCTGCAGGGCTATTTTTAGGTAGTTGTCATTCAATACCAGGTTACTGGCCGCATAAACATCCCGCGAAGTGGTCATTAGTCCGATTCCGCCAATACTATCTGAACTGAGGATACTGCAACCCAATGCATTTTTGGTAGGGTCGTCATAGGGTGCGAAATCGCATGTGGCTGTTATGAACAGCGGCAGCTTATCGGGATTATTGAATTGCTGTAATTCTGTCTTCCCCAGCACAGCAGAACCCGATAATTGCTGATAACCGCCATGGCCATTATAATTAAAGAGCAATGTGCCATTGAACACCTGGTTGACTATGGCAGTATTTACTGCCGGAAATCGGGTTCCGGCACTGCTACTTACCAATGGATAAGCATCGAGGTATATCTTCGATTGGTTAAAAAGTGGGTTGGTGTTCATGGCATCTGCAGACACGGTTTCGGCATCCTGCACATGCAAGTCATTATCGCCATTATCTGCTGCATAGACCGTTTGGTTGCGCCAGGGGCCCATACCACCAGGGCCATGGTAACGAATGATCTTATTGACCATATTGGTGGCTTCCTGAACATTTCTTGCGGGCAATCTCCCGACCCCCAGCGCCAACATGCCCGGGCTGCTATTATTGATATTGTCTGCATCAGATAAAAGGGCAAAAAAATCATCGGAAGTAAAAGTGGCCAATGGATCGAGAGAACTGACACTTTCATAAACCGGGACCAGATTGGTATTATTGGCTATCCTGTGTTTATAATCAAAGCTGCCGGCCCCAAACAATATCAGGGATCCGGGCATCAGACTGGAATCACCTGCCGCCTTATCATAATACATTTTTACAAAATCACGGATCGCTGATGGATCAGGCGTGCCGCTGGAAAACTCATTGTACACCTGTGCAGTTGTGGCCAATACCACCACATCGCCATCATGCTGCTGGTGAAAGGCCGCCAGTTGTTGAGCCTGTGCCAACAGACTGGAATGCGTTATGATGATCAGGTCGGCCCGGGATGACTGATGCAGGTTTTGATTGGGTACTGCCCCAATAGCCACTGCAGTGAGGAAACCTGTTGTCCCAAAAGCAATATATTCCCGAAGCAGGGATGCATCCCTTGTAAATACAGCCTGATCATTACTGAAACTACAGTTCATTTTAAGGGGTTGCAGGGGATTGGTGATCTCCCATACTTCTGTAGCCGTGGTTGCATGGGCAATGGTGAAGGCCGCTGCTTGTCCGGGTGCTACCGACTGCCAGTCCCTGAAAGTCACTTGACTCCCATTATTCATGTCCAGTATTTTACGACCATGTAATTCAAACCAGTCCAGCCAGCCAATGGCACCAGCCGATGCAGGATTGAAATTGAACTGGATATTAAGCGGACTTTTTAATCCTGTAAAACTTGATTGGGAAGCCTTTTCTACGGCATATGGATCTAAAAAATAACCCGTTACAGGTGCAATGCTAAGTTCAGGTGCCTGCTGCCCATTGACAGAAACAGTAAAGCTGCTGCTATTGCCGGCACTGCTGGCGGCAAGACTATAAGACATCACCAATGGCTGAGTTGCGATCAACCCGGTGTAACTAACAGGATAAATGAGGCCACCGAAAGTACCCGTAGCAGGATTAATAGGGATACCATACCATTGCTTACCACTGTTGAGCAGGTTAACAGAATCGGGTTCATAAAAATAGCGTTCGTCATAGCTGGTAACGGCAGTGGTAGGTACCGGTTTTGCTGTATCTGTCCCAATCCTTGATCCCGAACCTCCAATCGTAATATAATAATAGCTGCTATCGCTATATAGGTTTTTCTGATGGATAAAGCTCTGGTGACTACTGTCTTTGATCCATTGCTGTGGTCCGGGTGCATAAAACAGAAAATAATCTGTTCCATTGAAAATACCATCCCCCCCATCATACATTTCTATCGGGTTTTCGGCCAGGTCATCAGTCCTCTTCACCGCATTGTTTTCAGACAACATGGCACCCCCATTGCCATATAAACGGATAGAACCGGATGAAAGGTTGCTGGTATTGATGCCCAGACTATTGAGAAAAGCCACATCGATCTTATAGATACCCTCCTGCTGAATGGCGATCTTATACCAGTTACCGGTTGAGAGCACAGAATTGGCCGCATAGACTCGTTGTGCCTGAACTCCGGAAGCCATGCTGAGGTATAGTAAAATGATCAGGAGATATTTGGGCATAGTTTAGGATATCAAAACTATTTGAAAAATGGAGGAGAACAAGATGATTTTTTATACTTCTTTGAGATGTCTTAAGCACCTATTCGGGGCCTGCATACGAATACAGCCCGCCCTTCAAAGTGTATACACCAACTTAGTCGGGATGATCAACAGAAAAAGACCAACGCGATCTAATACCAAATTTCGTTAATTTTATGTTTTTACTAACAACCTCAGGATATCCCAAATACAATATTTCTTAAAATCCACTATATTCGCAAAGCACAAATAACTCTACCCACTATTTTTATTGTTTAAGAAATCAAATTACAACTATGCAAGCTTTTACAGGTGTAAGAAATTGTGTTTTGTTCATTGCTGTTATGGGTACTTTGTGTTCCTGCAAGCTGTCGAACACAACTCCAAAAAAATCTGCTACTACCGGCTGGAACTATAATGATAAAAACCAGGGTAATTTCAGTGTCGTAAAACCCAAAGATGTTAAAACTGCACCGGGTCTGGTCTTTGTTCAGGGCGGTACCTTCACAATGGGTTCAACCCAGGAAGATGTGATGGGCGACTGGAACAATATTCCTAAAAGGGTTACCGTAAACAGCTTCTTTATTGATAAAACAGAGGTTTCCAATGTGGCTTATCGGGAATACCTCTACTGGCTCGACAATGTATTCAGTGATCCTCAATATGCCAAAGTACTGGACGGTGCCAAACCCGATACCCTGGTTTGGAGAAGTGAACTGGCTTATAATGAACCTTATGTAGAGTATTATTTCCGTCACCCTTCTTATAACTTCTATCCTGTCGTGGGTGTAAACTGGAAACAGGCCAGTGATTATTGTATCTGGAGAACCGATCGTGTGAATGAGCTGGAACTGATCAAAAGACAATATATCAATGAAAAAAATATCAAAACTGAATTGAATGGTGGTGGTCAGGAAAATTTCAATACCAAATCTTACCTGATGGGAGAATACCAGGTACAGCCGGGTAAACTGGCAACCAGTAAGTCCAATCCATTAAAAGATGCACAGGGAAGACCCCGTACCAAAGTAAATTTCGATGATGGTATCCTGTATGGTGATTACCGTCTCCCAACAGAAGCAGAATGGGAATATGCAGCCTATGGTTATATTCTGGAAAATGTTCAGAAGAAACCAAATTCCAAACAGCGTGGAGAAGAAGTGATCGCCAACAAACAGATTTATGCCTGGGGTAATGATGGTTTTGATAACCTGCGTTCTACCCGTCATGGTGCCATGCAGGGAGCTTTCCTTGCCAATTTCAAACGTGGCAATGGTGATAATATGGGTGTGGCTGGTGGATTGAATGACAATGCTGCCATTCCTGCACCGGTAGTTTCTTTTGCACCCAATGGATTTGGCTTGTATAATATGAGTGGTAATGTGAGTGAGTGGGTTGCTGATGTGTACAGACCACTTACCAGCATGGAAGAAGATGATTTTAATCCCTATCGTGGTAATAAATTCAGTAAAGTGGACCTGAGTAAAGGTGAAGGTAATCTCCGTGACAGTTTGGGTAGGATCAGAATGATCCCCGAATCGGATTCTGCTTTGAAGAGCCGCAGGAATTACCAGCATTCTTATGCAGTAAATTACCTGGATGGTGATAGTACCAGCGGTGCTTCTTATGGATATGGCTTCACCACATTGATCTCTGATAAATCAAGGGTCGTGAAAGGTGGCAGCTGGGACGACAGACCTTATTGGTTAACTCCTGGCTCACGTCGTTTCCTTGAAGAAGACCAGAGCAGCAGTACCATTGGATTCCGTTGTGCCATGACACATTTCGGAGCACCAGAAGGCACTTCTGCTAATAATAAGACAGGTAATTTCTTCCCTTCCAGAAGGGCTAAAAAATAAGGTCAAGGTAAACACAGCTCGTTCCGTTAGGTACGGAACAAAGAAAGCATCCACCCCGTGTGGATGCTTTTCTATTTAAGCGTATCAGCTTGCAGAACCTACATTTCACCTTAATTTTGAACTAAATCTTAGTTGTGACCATAGAAGCTCTATATGCCATTTATAGGCAATTTCCCTCCGTTCAGACAGATACCCGTTCCTTGCAGAAAGACGACCTTTTCTTTGCATTGAAAGGTGATCATTTTAATGGTAACCTTTTTGCCTTACAAGCCCTGGAAAAGGGTGCGGCTTATGCGGTGATCGATCAACCTGTCGGATCAACAGATCCCAGACTGATCCTGGTAAACGATACCCTGAAGACACTTCAGGATCTGGCTGCTTACCACAGGAGTCAGCTTCGTATTCCTGTAATTGCCATAACCGGTAGTAACGGAAAGACTACAACCAAGGAACTGCTGCATGCAGTACTTTCCCAAAAATTTAGAACCTATACCACCAAAGGAAACCTCAATAACCATATCGGTATCCCACTTACCCTGCTTCGCATCCGGCAGGATGCTGAAATGGCAGTGGTGGAAATGGGTGCCAATCACCAGCAGGAAATTGCTGGCTACTGTTTGTATGCACAACCCAACTATGGGATCATTACCAATTGTGGCAAAGCCCATCTGGAAGGCTTTGGCGGTGTGGAAGGTGTTCGAAAAGGCAAGGGCGAATTATACGATTATATCCGGAAACACAAAGGGGTGGTTTTTATGAACAGTGATTACGATTACCTGAAAGAGATGAGCGTGGGTATCAGGGAGCTGGTTACTTATGGTAGTATTCCCGGTGCTTCCATTAGTGGTACAGTCGAACAAAGTAATCCTTTTTTGCAAGTTGCAGTGGGACCCGGATTTTCATTTACCAGTATCCATACCCAGTTGGTGGGTGATTATAACCTACCGAATGTTTTGTGTGCCCTGGCAGTTGGCCATTATTTTAAGGTGGAAGAGGAGCTCATCAAAGCTGCATTGGAAAATTATACCCCTTCCAACAGCAGGTCACAATTAATTGAAAAAGGTACAAATTCATTTATACTGGATGCCTATAATGCCAATCCTTCGAGCATGAAACTGGCTGTTGAAAACTTTGCTAGATTGGAAGCACCTCAAAAAGTGTTGTTGCTCGGTGGCATGATGGAATTAGGAACCGATAGTATCGCAGAACATACCTCTCTCTTGGCACTGATTGCACAGTATACATGGAAAGCAGTAATTCTGGTGGGCGGCGATTTTAAAGGATTGCAGCATTCTTACCTCTATTTTGACAATTCAGAAGAAGCGAAACACTGGCTGGATCAGCAGCATTTTGAATCTACCAGCTTTCTTGTAAAGGGCAGCCGGAGTATGCGCATGGAGCGGGTGCTGGAATGACTTCAAAAAATTAATCTTCCAATGACCCTACTCTTTTAATTTTGCAGTTATGAAGGCATTAGAAGTTATCAAACCAGGTTATCTGCTGAGTGTATTGGGCAATAAATGCCCCAGATGCAGGGAGGGCTATATTTTCAAGACAAAAAACCCCTATCAATTAAGTATCAGTACTGAAATGGTAGAACATTGTCCGGCCTGTCATCAAAGGACCGAAATCGAGGTTGGGTTTTATTATGGCACCGGTTATGTGAGTTATGCGTTGTCTATCGCATTTTTGGTTGCCACTTTTGTGGCCTGGTGGTTTTTGATCGGAATGTCCTTTTCCATTGACGATAACAGGATCTTCTACTGGCTGGGAACTGCTATTGCACTGTTGCTGATCATTCAACCCATGATCATGCGCTTGTCGCGCACCCTATGGCTAAGTTGGTTTGTATCCTATGATCCCCAATGGAAAGAACATCAGCCCAATGAACCGGAAAGGATTGTTTCCTGATTCCGGTTCAGACTAATTGAATCATATTTAATTGGATGCGGATACTTTTACCCCTTCCATATTTCTTTGTTTCACCTGATCGGCTTTCTTTACAAACTTTGATTTGATCATCACACTTCCCTGTGTGCCTGCAGTGATATGGTATGACTTGCCTTCATAACGAATTATTCCATCGCCATCATTGAGCCATTGATAAGCCAATATCTTATAGGGATCTGTTCCTGTACCATATTGTGTACGTCCGAAAGTAAGAAACTTGTTTTCTCCCTTTTCAAAGGATACCAGCACTTTATCGGGGAATACTTCTGTAACAATTCCGGGTGTATTTTTCTTAAGCTTGATGATGCTTATATATTTTCCATTGATGATCTTAACATCCCCCTTGGATAGTTTAGCTTCATCCTTAGATACTTCCCTCTTCAGTTCTATATCCCGGTCAACATAAAACTGCAGGTCATTGATCTTTACACCTGTATTTTCAATTTTTTCCCTTACCCTGGGCGTAAAATAGGTTTTACTGGAACTGCAGGAAGTAGCTAGTACAACAATAGAGATGCCTGCAATTGCAAGGTTCATTATTTTCATTGTTAACGGTTTTATGGTATGCATACAAATTGTTTGCCAAAAGATCACAAACATGATTTATAGAAGCATTATTGGTCTTAAAGTTTAATAATCAATTGTTAAAACAAAAAGGACCCCCGAATGGAGATCCCTATTGAATTCATGATAGTCGTAATAAGAATTAAAACAAAACAGTTGATGCCGATTATAATTTCCGGCTGTGTTTCACCACTTTTGCTTCAATATAAAATATGATTTCTTCTGCGATATTTTTGGACTGATCTCCCACCCTTTCCAGTTTCCTGATAATAGATAAAGCATACAATGCCTGATCAATATCGGTTGGATGATCTTTTAAATAATCAATGATATGCTCATTGGCATTCACATTGATCTCATCGAGGAATTCATCCTTCTTGAATACACCTCGAGCCAGTATAGTGTCTTCATTTTCAAATGCGGCCAGTGTATCGGTTAACATGATCACAGACTCATCAAACATGGACATTACCCTGCTGGCTTTGATCAGTTCTTCACTGAATAAGCTTTCTGCATCAATGATATACTTGGCTATCCCTTCTGCAATATCACCAATACGTTCCAGATTGGAATTGATCTTCAAAACTGCCAGCAGAAAACGTAAATCAATAGCTACAGGCTGGTATAAGGCCAGCAAATCCTCACAATCACGGTCTATTTTCAGTTCAGCTCCATTGACACGCTTTTCTTTGATGACCACTTCTCTGGCCAAATCTTTATCGAAATTAATAAGCGCTTTCCTGGCTTTCTGCAACTGTGAATCTACCAGATGCCACATATTTTTCACTTCGTCACGTAATTGCTGCAATTCTACTTCTAACTGTGTCATTTTTATTAAATAATATGATTGAATGAATATTGGTTAACTAAATCTACCAGTAATATAGTTCTGCGTACGAATATCTTTAGGGTTGGTGAACATTGTTTTGGTATCATCATATTCTACCAGTTCGCCCACATAAAAGAATGCGGTCTTATCGCTTACCCTGGCGGCCTGTTGCATATTATGTGTTACAATGATCAGGGTAAGGGTTTTCTTCAGGTCCTGCAATAGCTCTTCAATACTAGAAGTAGAAATGGGATCCAGTGCAGATGTAGGTTCATCCAGCAGCAATACTTCCGGTTCCATGGCTATGGACCTGGCGATACATAAACGCTGTTGCTGACCACCGGACAGGAATGTACCCTTTTTATGCAGACTATCCTTTACTTCATTCCAAAGACTGGATTTGGTCAGGGATTTTTCAACGATCAGGTCTTTTTCAGCCTTGCTGATCTTGATCCCGTTGAGTTTATAGCCTGCGATCACATTATCATAGATACTGAGATTGGGGAATGGATTGGGCCTTTGAAATACCATGCCTATTTTTAACCGGGCAAAAATGGGATGCATATCATAGATGTCCTCATTATCCAATAACATTTTACCATTACTGGTGGCACCCGGAGTAAGTTCATGTAATCGGTTGATGCAACGCAGGTAAGTGGTCTTACCACAACCTGAAGGGCCCATTACAGCGATCACTGAATTTTTAGGGATCTCAATATTTACATTTTTGACCACATGATTGGCACCAAAATAAGCATTGAAATTTTCACTTTTTATAATTGTACGTTCCATCTTTTTGTTGTGATCTTGGTGATAATATTTAATAATAAAACGATCGATAATAAGAGCAGTGCTGCACCCCAGGCCATATCATGCCAGTCGTCATAAGGGCTGGTGGCATAATTGAATATGAGTAAAGGCAAACTCTGCATGGGTTTACGCATACTGGTATTGAGGTAGGGATTACCAAAAGCAGTGAACAATAAAGGTGCTGTTTCCCCTGCCACACGGGCAATAGACAACAATACACCGGACAAAATACCGCTTACGCCACAGGGCAATATCACCCGGAGGATGACTTTATGATAAGGTAAGCCTAATGCCAAACCAGCTTCTTTCAATGAAGAAGGGATCATTTTTAGGGTCTCTTCCGTAGAACGGATCATGATGGGAAGCATCATGATGGCCAGGGCAATACTACCGGAATAGGCAGAAAAAGTACCCATAGGTTTAACTACCCAGAAATAAACAACGATACCTACTACAATACTGGGTACGCCCTGCAGTACATCAACTGATAAACGGCTCCAGTAAGATAGCTTGCTGGTCTTATTTTCACTCAGGTAAATACCACATAGCAGACTAATTGGAATGGCAATTACTGCGGCATAAAAAACGATCAGCATACTACCAATGATAGCATTAACGATGCCTCCGCCTGATTCACCTACTGGCTTCGGGATCTGAGAAAGGAAAGTCCAGTTAATCTTTGTGATTCCCTGCTTAAATATATAGGCGATTATAAAGACCAGGGGCACGGTGATAAGGAAAGCCAGGATCACGACAATGATCTGAATGACCTTGCTCTTTGCAACCCTATATTGAACATGTGCGTTTATATTCATAATTAGTCGTTGGTAAAGCGTTTGATAATACTTTTACCGATCATGTTAATGATCACAGTTACCAGAAAAAGGATCAGACCCAGTTCTATTAATGCAGACAGGTAAACAGTATGATCCGCTTCGGTAAACTCATTGGCAATAACACTTGCCATGGTATTGCCGGGAGAAAATATGCTGTCGGGAATCAGGCTGGTATTACCGATCACCATGGTCACTGCCATGGTTTCACCCAATGCCCTACCCAGGGATAATAATATGCCCGCAAAAAGACCCGATTTGGTATATGGAAATACAACACTTCGGATAACTTCCCAACGGGTAGCTCCCAGTCCATATGCACCTTCCTTTAAATTGGAGGGTACCATTTTGATCACTTCCCTGCCCATACTGGCTGCATAAGGGATGATCATAATAGCCAATACAATGGCTGCTGTAAATATCCCTATTCCATAAGGCAGGATATTGAACTTTGTTTCGAAGTTTCTTACCATCGGCACCAGTACCAGAAAGCCCCAGAAACCATAGATCACAGAAGGTACAGCGGCAATCAGCTCTACTGTATTTTTTAAGAAGTTAGACAACCAGCCTTTTGCATTGTATTCACCCAGGTAGATAGCAATCGCAAAGCTGAATGGTATACTGATGATCAGTGCTATAAAAGAGGTAAGCAGGGTACCGATCAGGAAAGGATAGGCCCCATATATATTATTGACAGGATCCCAGGTTTTACCCCAGAGGTAACTGAGACCCAGTGACTTTAAAGATGGAACAGATTCAATTACCAGTGTCAGGAATATTCCAAATACCAGTACCACCATGATGAGTGCTATCAGTATAAGCGTCCTCCTGAAGAAAACTTCCATCCTGATCTGCTTCTGTGAACGCCTGTTTGCTTTTGATAAGATTTCATCCATAATATTCTAAATATGAATTACCTGCAGCGTATAAGCACTGCAGGTAATCAGTAAGTTCATTTTACCTGCGGATATATTTTTCTGACCAGTCAGTTCAATCCGGGTAACTATTATAAAATGGTTTTTCCGTTATAAGTTGCAGATTTTAAGATCTTTTCTGCAATTTTCAAAGCTTCTTTAGACAATGGGGCATAGTTCAGTGGCGCAGCAAACTGCTGTCCATCATGAATATTCCACCAAAGCAGTTTCAGCAATTGTTTTGCCCTTTCCTGTGAACGAGATCCGTAATTCTGTTCTTTATAAATGATGATCCAGGTAAGACCACTGATCGGATAACCATCTTTTGCATCGGTATCTGTCAGGAATATTTTAGAATCTTCAGGCATTTTAATTTTACCTGCAGCAGTAACAGAAGCCAAAGAAGGCAGGATGACTTTTCCGCTTTTGTTTACCACTTTAGCATAATCCATTTTATTTTGCAGCGCATAGATCAGTTCTACATAACCGATTGCACCCGGTGTTTGTTTAACAAGACCAGATACACCTTCATTACCTTTTCCACCCAAACCTGAAGGCCAGTTTACTGCACCACCACTTCCTACTTTAGTACTCCATTCTGGGCTAACTTTACTTAAATAATTAGTGAAGATATTGGTGGTACCACTACCATCAGAACGGTGGGCTACCAATATTGGTAAAGCGGGAATAGGTACACCTTTATTTAATTTAACGATCCTTGGATCGGACCAGTTCTTGATCTTACCCAAAAAAATGTCTGCAATAACATCCGGCGTAAGAACGATACCATTGTTATCGCCCGGTAAATTATAAGTGATCACTACAGCACCTGAAACCATTGGAATATGGAGTACCGGGGCTGCAATTTTTTTTGTTTGATCATCATTCATTGGACCGTCTGAAGCACCAAAATCAACAGTCTTATTGGTCAGCTGCAGGATACCACCACCAGAACCGATGGACTGATAATTGATCTGGATTCCAGATTTTTTATTGTATTCAGAAAACATCTTTGAATACAAAGGATAAGGGAAAGTAGCACCGGCACCCAGTAAGGTTTTATCGTCCTGTGCTTTAACGGATGTTGAAAAGGTAGCTGCAAGTACCATTGTTAGGATTGCAAATAGACCTGATTTTTTGAATGACATTTTCATTGGGTTTTATTTATAGATTATAACTGCACTATTTCGGTTCAAATAATCTGTTAAGTATAAAACTGTTCCTTAAGGTTAAAAGAAGTGAACACAATTGTGTTTTAAAAAATAACCAGGTTTTTAGTTGATCCAAAGGATGACTAAAAACCCGGTTTTCAATTTATTTAGAATCCGCCTTTATCGTAATTCTTACCAAAAGCATAGAAGAAAGTAAGTCTTAACACGGTATCATGATCCTTAGCTGCCTTACCAACAGCGGTAGCCAGTTGGGATTTGTATGTTTCAGCCCAGATATTTGGCATGATATGAACATTCTTTGCAGGATGCCAATCTAAACCAGCAGTGAAAAAATTCTGCTTGTAACTTTCATCACCAGTTGCAGTTGCTGCAGTAGGTGCACCTGTAGAAGCACTATATGTCATAGTATAGCTATTGTCATTATAGTTTGAGGTATTTCCAACATACTTGTTATAGATGTTGTTATTGATCTGCTTCATTGGGTTATAGATATCATAGCGTACAAAGAACCTTAATTTGCTCTTAATGATATCGCCATGAACATACATACTGATACCGGTAGCATGATTGGTTAATGTATCCACACCACCTGCTTTTTTGGTAGCATAGAGGTCATTTTTCAGGGTATTCACAAAAAACTCGGTACCTACAGTATAACCGGTTCCTGGATCCATACCTTTTTTACCTGTTGCAGAGCTGTTATAAGCGATAAAGCCTTTCAGCATAGAACGTGAGTGATGTAAATGGTCAGTACCATTGCCATCAACTGCCCAACCTAATCTTTCGTAATCAGCATAACCATCTAATACTACGTGTTTTTCAAACAGGTAAGCATATACATCACCATAAAACCATTTGAAACTGCTGCTGGCAGGCTTTGCACTTGAACCATTTGCAACCAATACATTGTAACCAAAGTTCTTGGTTTCAGGATCAAAAGTACCTTGTAAGGAAGCACCAAAATCATAAGAAGGAGTACGACGGATATCGGCAATAGTTCTTTCGATAGATCTGTAACTCCACACTTTTTCAGAAATACCTGGGAAAGCAGGTGTAGAAACTTGTCCAAAAACAAAGTCAGTTCCTTTCCAGATATTCTTAAACCTAACATCAGCCAGTTTAATGTAAAAACTCAGTTTACTGTTAGACAATTCATCTCCACTTGCAGCTGAAGAAGAAGGGGCATTAAAAGCAGGGAAATTATCTTCTGCTGCTAATAATAACTCAGTTGAAATTTTCTTGCTTACATTATAATCATATCCAAGATAAATACGACGAAACTGGAAAGCATTCCTGTTCTGGGGTATACCAGTATACTGGTTGCTACCACCACGGTTTAAACTGTCGCTATGTGATTTGTAGTATGCATCACCGAACATATAGCCCCAAAGCCTTCCTGAATTTTCAACTCCTGCTTTATAAGCAGAGTCTGAATTGATCAGGTACTGGGCATTCAGTCCTGTTACCATAAGGGTTAAAAATGCTACTGTGAACAGCAGATTTAATAAAGATCTCTTAAACATAAATAGTTATTTTTATTTCGACGCAAAGGTTGGCTGCGTATGTTACCAAATTGTTACGGCAAGGTTACCAGCTTGTTAAGAAAAGCTAAATGAAATCGACTTTTATCTACCCTTTTGATGTACCAAAAATTAATTTATTGATGATTATCAATTATTTAAAAATTAAATCAATAGTCAATATACTCAGGATAGTCAGTTGCCATACCATTGAAAATCAACAACCCGAAAGACTGTGTAGTTGTTACTGGGACATTTTTTAGAAGCATGAAACAGGATGTCAACACAATAGTCAATACATGATGAGACAGCCCAGACCGATCTTCTATCTTTCTTAGTATCAAACCTACCTTTCACTTACCTCTGATATACCTCTAACTTACCTCAAACCTACCCTTATAAGGGGTAGGTTAAGGGTATAGGATGGTAGTGTAAGGGTATTATGATGACTGCATTTGATACACTAACGTATTCAATGGTCTTACAAAAGGTTTTATCGTATATTCACAAGTGGCTGCTAGTAGCCTTTGTTCTTTTTCATTGCCTGCATACTTTATAAATATGAAATGCCTTTTTTTACTCTTATTGTCTTTTTCTGGTCTGACTGTTTTTTCTCAAACTCCTCAGACTGCAATCAAGTTTTCTCCCCTATGCTTACTAGATGATATCAGTTTTCCTACAATACAATCAGGAATTGAATTTCGATTATCCCAAAAAATATCATGGTATAATGAAATCGGTATCAAATACAGGAACAGCTATATTGAAAATTATGTGGATACCAGCTTTATTAAATCAGAAGGCTTTAAACTGAAAACAGAACTCAGATATCATATTGACAAACTGTTCGGGGTTGAAGTTGACGGATACACAGGTTTAAATTTTTTCTTTACGCAAGACCATCATAATACACAAATTGACTATTGCCATTCATACGATACGACCATAATGACAGATGATTTTGGCGTGAAAAAAAATGTATTGGGTTGTAATTTGATTATTGGAAAGGAAATGGTTCTGAGTAAGAAACTGAATATAGATCTGTATGCGGGATTGGGAATTCGGTATGTATGTATTGCAACAATCAACGAGCAGTATAATAAGGCTACCGATTTTATCATTAGACCCATTGATGTTAATATACCATCTATAAGAAATCAAACTGATGCCAATGCCGGTAATTTTATTGCTCCTAATTTAACATTGGGTATCCGAATTTGCTTTAAGCTGTAATTAGAGGGTAAAAAAATGGGCCGTATTTGGGGATTTGATGCAAGGATGTAAGACAATTCGTGTTTAAGCTATACTATTCAAATACTTATTACACTGTAGTTACCCATACCCTTAAAATAAAAATAAGTAACCGAATTGCAGTTACTTATTTAGTATTTCAGCGGAGACTGAGGGATTCGAACCCTCGATACGGTTTCCCGTATACACACTTTCCAGGCGTGCTCCTTCAACCACTCGGACAAGTCTCCATTTTTGAAAGGAGTGCAAAAATAAAGGTTCAGCGTTAGTAACCGAATATTTTTTCTGCATTTGCAGTAGTAATCTTTGCAACCTGCTCCGGACTTAGCTGAACAGCCTCCGCAATTTTGTCTACAATATGGATCAGATAACTGCTTTCATTCCTTTTGCCACGATAAGGAACCGGAGTTAAATAAGGCGCATCTGTTTCCAGGACCACCCTTTCCAGGCCTGTTTTACGCAGTACTTCCGTTAATCCCGACTTTTTATACGTGACCACCCCACCAATACCCATATAAAATCCCAGCTCCATGATCTGTTCTGCTTCTTCCAGTGACCCTCCAAAACAATGAAATATTCCGGTTAGCCCTTTGGCAGCATAGGGTTTTACTGCATCGATCGTTTCGCTCATGGCATTTCGGGTATGGATCACAATGGGTATCTGGTAATCCAGTGCCCATTGCATTTGAATATTAAATGCTTCATATTGTTCTTTCTGGAATGTCTTATCCCAGTAAAAATCGAGACCTATTTCACCAATTGCAATAAAATTTCTCACTTCAAGCCACTGATACACCTGATCCAATTCGCTCTTATAATTGGCTTTCACAGAACAGGGATGCAATCCCATCATGGCGATACAGGTTCCGGGATAGGCAGCTTCCAAATCCAACATGGCCTTGGTCGTTTCACTGTCAATTGCCGGTAAATAATATTTTTCCACACCTGCTTTACGGCCTCTTTCCATTAATTCATTTATATCGGATTTAAATTCGTCGAGGTAAATATGACAATGGGTGTCTATCAGTTTCATCTTTAAAATAGTTGGGTAGTGTAAAATAAAGCGTCCATGCTTTCGTTTATAGAATTGTCTGGTTATATTGATTTTTTCCAATCTTTTCAGAAGGGATGTAAGATTGTTTTCATAGGGTACGGATTAAAAAAAATGCTGGGGTTTTCACCCCGGCTATTTTTTTGTGATAGCTTCAAAACGGTATCCTTCCTTACTAAAATGTTCCAAAACGCGGGGTAAGACATAAGACATCCTATCCCAGGCCTTGGTACTGTCATGAAAAACAATGATACTTCCCGGTTCTGCATGGTATAGCACATTGGCACTGCATTGCAAGGGGCTAAGTTGGATATCAAAATCACCGCTAAGTACATCCCACATAATAATAGTGAAGCGTTCTTTTAAAGCAAGAGCCTGTTTCCTTCTGATCCTTCCATGAGGAGGCCTGAATAAACAAGAGCTGATCTCGGCTTCAGCCAAAGAAATATCCTCCAGGTAAGACCGATCATCAGTCATCCAGCCATTCTTATGATGATACGTATGATTTCCAATGGCATGTCCTTCCGCTTGTATCTGCCGGTATATCTCAGGATATTGTTTCACATTATTTCCAATGCAGAAAAAACTGGCTTTGGCATTGTATCTTTTCAATTGATCCAATACAAAAGGCGTAGCTGTTGGATGTGGACCATCATCAAAAGTGAGGTATAAGATCTTGTCCTGCACAGGCAGTTTCCAGGTAAAGGATGGATATAAAGTCCTGAGCCACCAGGGTGTTTTGATAAGATACATGGCTCAAAGGTATTCGTTTGTGTTTTCTCCATAAGCAATGAGGTGCATGATTTTACCATGATAACTATCGGCCTTGCCATGCTTTTTTAGGAACTGTTTCTGGGATGGTTCGGATTGAAGCAGGCTGTCGAAAAAGGGACGACAATCATGGTCGCTGAGAAAAGGCAGTGTATCGGTAGGTTCAATAGCCCTGATAAAAGCCGATATTATGTCTTTAAAGAATAGTCGGGTTTGCACAGTGCTGGCAAATAATTCACACCCTATGATCCTGTTTCCGGTAATGGCTGCAAAACCGGCAAAGCTGCTATCGGTTTGCTGGAATTTGGCTATAAAATAATGCTGATAGGCAGAATCTGTCTTTTCATTGGTATGCCGAAGCTGGAGATAGGGCCAGGTTTCAGCTTTTTTTCCCATGGCATGAAATTGGCTTTCGATCTGATTCCAGATAGCAGTTTGCCTGTGTTCCAGGTCAATCTTTTTTCTTAAGCCCATATCTGCCATTCCCGATTCGATAAAAGGTTTGGCTTTACTGTCCCACCTTCCCTTTTCTGCACAAAAAACATTGATATAATTATCTTCCCTGCTGGGGGGTATAATGGTCGTTTCTGCAACTACCCTGTCTTGTTTTCCGCCGGCTATCAATGAGCCGGATAATAATAAAACCGGCTTTTTAAGATTGTTTTTGATGACCAGCACACCCACATCTGCCCCACCATTGTACAAGATCTCTTTCAGGCTCAGTTTTCCAGTTGCCATGGCTTGATCGAAAGTGATCAGTTCATCCAGTTCATTGCCTTTTCCAAATTTCACTGCTCCTTCTCCGGTAAACCTGATGGGAATAATATGCAGTTGCTGAAAGCTCCATGCACTATCGTATTCCACATATAGTTCTCTATAGGTCAGTTGCGCATGCGCTGATAGCAATGAGCACAATAACACGATATGCAATAGCCAATGTTTCAAACTGTGATAAAGATAAGTTATGTGATCGTTATGAACCATTTACGGGTTTACAGCCGGAAGATTATCTTTGCCGCATGAGTAAAAAAGTAAGGGTGCGTTTTGCACCATCGCCCACCGGCGGATTGCACCTGGGAGGGGTTAGGACAGTATTGTTTAACTATTTGTTTGCGCGTCATCATGGCGGGGAATTTATAGTGCGCATAGAAGACACAGATCAGTCGAGGTTTGTGGAAGGTGCTGAAGATTATATTTTTGATACGTTGGCCTGGTGTGGACTGGAACCAGATGAAAGTCCCAGGCATGGAGGACCCTTTGCGCCATACAGGCAAAGTGAGCGGAAAGCCATTTACCGCAAATATGCTGAACAATTGGTTGCATCTGGACATGCTTATTATGCATTTGATAGTCCGGCGGATCTGGAAGCGAAAAGAAAAGAAATACCAAATTTTCAATACAATCATCAATCCAGGCAGGAGTTGCAAAACTCACTCACTTTGTTACCAGCCGAAGTCGATGCCTTATTGGCTGCAGGCACTCCTCATGTAATCCGTATCAAAATGCCGGAAACTGGAGAAGTAAGGTTTACCGATATGATCCGAGGAGCAGTGATTTTTGATGCAGGCCAGTCTGATGATAAAGTGCTGCTGAAAGCAGATGGAATGCCTACCTATCATTTGGCAGTAGTCGTAGATGACTACCTGATGCAGATCTCACATGCTTTTCGCGGTGAAGAATGGCTGCCATCAGCACCGGTTCATATTCTTTTGTGGAAATACCTGTTCGGACTGGAAAATATGCCTCAATGGGCTCATTTGCCATTGATCCTGAAACCCGATGGGAATGGCAAACTCAGTAAAAGGGATGGTGACAGACTTGGTTTCCCTGTGTTTGCAAAAGATTGGACAGACCCTAAGTCGGGAGAGAAAACAACAGGATTTAAGGAAAGAGGATTCTTGCCTGAAGCCTTTGTCAATATGCTGGCCATGCTGGGCTGGAATGATGGTACCGATCAGGAATTGTTTACTTTGGAAGAGCTGGTGCAGAAATTTACCATGGACAGGGTTCATAAAAGCGGTGCAAAATTTGATTATGAGAAGGCAAAATGGTTCAACCAGGAATGGATCCGCAAATTGCCGGTTTCGGCATACAGTTCAACTGTTTCCGGTTTACTGCAAGACTATGGTATCAAGGTTAAAGACCAGGAATTGCTGATCGATGCTTTGGAACAGGTGAAAGACCGCTGTACCTTCCTGAATGACTTTGTGCATCATTCCTCTTTCTATTTCAGGGCACCAGCAACCATTGATTTGGAAGCCATAAAACCAAAATGGAATGAACAGAAAAATTTGTTTTTTGTAGAACTGATCCGTGCCATAGCATTAATGGATAGCTGGAACCACGAAGCACTTGAAATATTGTTTAAAGAAATAGCTGCTGTACATGCCATAAAACAGGGAGACCTGATGCTGCCATTCCGCATTATGCTGGTAGGCGGAAAGTTTGGTCCACATGTTTTTAATATTGCAGCGTTATTGGGAAAAGATGAAACCATTAGCAGAATAGAACAAACCCTGGGTATGCTTTCCTGAGCGACCGCATGAATAATGTTCGGATGGGTTAATTAAATTCAAATAGTAAAGGCAGTATGTTCCAGATAAAACATGCTGCCTTTTTTTAAATTTAATAATAGAAACATATTCAAAACTGTATCTTTCAAATAAAAAAGTGAAAAAAGATACAAGGCTGATTTTCATTTTTGCCATCATTAAATTCCTGATTCCCTTTATTTTTATCAGTTCGGCATTCGAATTACACCGGGACGAATACCTCTATCTGGCCGATGCTGATCACCTTGCCTGGGGATACCTGGAGATGCCGCCTTTGCTTGCACTGTTGGGCGCGATCAGTAAATTAATGGGAGGTAGTTTCTTTGCTGTTTACTTTTGGGGTGCTCTTTTGGGTGCACTAACCATGATATTGGTAGGTAAGATCGTCCAGGAACTAAAAGGCAACACTTTTGCAATGGGTATTGCTTGTATGGCTTTTCTTACTTCCGCTTATTTAAGGATCAACATCTTATTTCAGCCCAACTCCCTGGATGGCTTTTTTTGGACCTTAGCAGTGTACAGTTTTATAAGATTGATACATAGTGGCAACTATAAATACCTTTATTATATTGGTATCTCCTTTGGATTGGGCCTGTTATCGAAATATACGATGGGCTTTTTTATTGCTGGTTTCCTGGTGTCCATCTTAGGTACAGAACAAAGAAAATGGTTGAAAAGCATCCATTTTTATGCATCCATGTTATTGGCTTTGCTAATTGTATTGCCAAACTTCTTATGGCAGTATAACCATTATTTCCCGGTTTTACACCATATGGATATGCTGGAAAATCAGCAACTGAAATATACCAGCAGAATAGATTTTATGATCGCACAGCTCATCATGTTCATGTCTTCTTTCTATATCTGGATACTGGCATTATGGTTTATCGGATTCAAAAAAGAAGGTAAAGCGTACAGGAGTATTGGCATCATCTGGCTTGTTGTGATCCTACTCTTTTTATGGTTGAGGGGTAAGCCCTATTATGCTGCCAGCATCTATCCTTCACTGCTTGCTATTGGAAGTGTTTATCTGGCCAGCATACTGCAACAAAAGGGTTTTAAGCTCTTCCGGTTTATGATCCCTGCTTATATGTTACTGGCAACACTGTTGTTTTTTCCTGTAGCCATACCCTTTCTTTCACCAGAAAAGCTGGATGTCTTTTACCAGTTTGCAGGCACAAAGAAACTGGGACTGCTTGATTGGGAAGAAAGAAAGAATAATCCATTGCCCCAGGATTTTGCCGATATGCTGGGCTGGAAGGAAATGGCAGAGAAAACAGCAAAAGTGTATCATGCTTTACCCGACAGTATCCAAAAACAAACAATGGTATATGGAGATAATTATGGGGATGCCGGTGCCCTTGCATTTTACAGAAAGCAATTGGGTATGCCGGAAATTTATTCGGATGATGCGAGTTTTGGGTTCTGGTTACCGAACAAGTTTACCTATAAGTATTTTCTTTTTGCCTGCCGGAATATGCCGGATGCAGATGATTCATTCTTTTATCACTTTAAAAGGACAGAAATACTGGACAGCGTTACCCAGCATTATTCCCGCGAATACAGGGCTAAGATCGTATTGTACAGTTTACCCGATGATACGGCTGTTTCCATTGCCAACAGGCATACCGCCATCTTAAAAAGAAGTTTTAACCTTATACCCTGAATTAAAAATATAGGCTGATCATTAAGAAATCCGCTAATTAGCGGGATTAAATGACTATCGGCATCCAATTCTAAAGTAATTTTAGGCAAAGATTATTGCTATGAAGAAAGATCGCCCGATTAGGGTATTGGTAGCCAAAGTGGGTCTTGATGGTCATGACAGGGGGGCCAGGATAATTGCCACTGCTTTACGAGATGCCGGAATGGAAGTCATTTATACCGGATTAAGACAAACACCTGAAATGGTTGTGAATGCCGCTTTACAGGAAGATGTGGATGCAATTGGCATCAGTATCCTGAGTGGTGCCCACAATACAGTATTTCCCAAAGTAATTACACTGATGAAAGAAAAGGGCATGGATGATGTGCTGCTGACTGGTGGAGGGATTATTCCTGATGAAGATATTAAACACCTGAATGAAGAGGGAGTAGGCAAACTATTTCATCCCGGTACAGCCACTTCTGAAATTGCCACGTATATCAAAGATTGGGTTAAGGTCCACCGCGATTTTTAGTCGGTCTGTTTTTACTTACAGGCAACTATTGTTGATCATTACCGGGATAAACAGTCTGGGTATTTTCGCTGTCCACTAAAAAAATCATATGTACAATACACTTATCACATCTCTTGATAATGGGATCTTTACGATTACGATCAACAGACCCGATAAATTAAATGCACTGAACCAGGAAGTATTGCGTGAGCTGGGAATGGCTATTGATGAAGTATACCAAAACAAAGACATCAGATCGGTGATATTAACCGGGGCCGGACCTAAAAGCTTTGTTGCGGGTGCAGATATCAGTGAATTTGTGGGTGCCAATATCAATGAGGGGAAAGCCCTTGCCAAAAAAGGGCAGGATCTTTTTTTCAAGATAGAAAATGCACCAAAGCCTTTTGTGGCTTGTGTAAATGGCTTTGCATTGGGAGGAGGTTGTGAACTGGCCATGAGTTGCCATTTCAGAATAGCCAGCGAGAATGCCCGTTTTGGTCAACCGGAAGTTAACCTGGGTATCATACCAGGTTATGGGGGTACACAGCGGCTTACTCAATTAATAGGAAAAGGGAGGGCATTGGAATTACTGATGAGCGCTGCTATGATCGATGCAGCAACTGCACTTCAGTATGGACTGGTTAATTATGTGGTCCCCCAGTCTGAATTACTGTCAAAAGCCATCACTATTCTGGAACTGATCAATAGTAAAGCTCCTATAGCTGTTGCAGGCTGTATCACTGCTGCCAATGCTGTTTTCGATGAGACCCTCAATGGTTTCCAAATAGAGGAAACTGTTTTTGGGAATTGTTTTGGAACCAGCGATATGAAAGAAGGCACTACAGCCTTTTTGGAAAAAAGAAAACCCCTGTTTAAAGGTGAATAAAACAATAGCCTGTTCGGATATCGAACAGGCTATTGTTATTAGCATTTAGTATAGCATAGCAATTAAGGCTTCGTTTGTTCTATCAATTTATCATCCAGCAAATAGCCTGCTATATCAGCCAGTTTGGTTTTTGCTTTAGCATGGTTGATAATAAAGGATATCTCGGTCACTTCTTCGGCAGGAAATGTTAGGATTCGTTTATTTCCTACGGTAGTCACCGATATTTTTCTTACTTCCGTACCATGATAACTCATTACAATATCCAGTCCTTTGATCAGTTGACCCTTTAACAATGATTCTTTCAGAACAATACAATTGAGTTTGACAGGGTCTTTCAGGATGAGTAATTCCCCGATATCAGTCTTATTGCCTACGGTGGGACTGGTATGATTTTGCTGAAGGATCATGGCATGTTTCAGCAGATTGGTCTTAAAACTTTTTTCCCGTAGCTTTTTAAATCCTTCCAATGCAGCCACATCCTTTTCATTGATAAGGCCAGCTCTGTCAGGAGGCACATTTAGCAAAAGGGTTGCTCCCCTCCCAACACTTTTAAGATACAATTGGAATAATTGTTCAGGTGTTTTAACCTTTTCATCTTCATTGGCATGGTAAAACCATCCGGGTCTAATACTCACATCACATTCAGCGGGGATCCATTGAGCACCGTTGATATTACCCTGGTTAAGGGTATCTGTTGGAGGAGCACCCAATCCTCTTTTAAATCCTGCGGTATCCAGGTTATTCCAGTTGGTAGTACCTGCAATACCATTTTCATTTCCAACCCAGCGTATATCCGGACCAATATCACTGAAAATGACGGTATTGGGGGATAATTCCCTCACGGTGTTTTCAAACCGGTGCCAGTCATACACTTGTTTTTTGCCATTGGGACCTTCGCCATTGGCACCATCCCACCATAATTCGGTGATCGGGCCATAATGGGTAAATATCTCTTTGATCATATTATTGAACACATCATTATATCCTGCAGTTCCATATAAAGGATGGTTGCGGTCCCAGGGAGAAATATAGACCCCGAAGGCCAATCCATATTTTTTGCAGGCTGCAGACAATTCTTTCAGTACATCGCCGGTCCCGTTTTTCCATTTGCTTTCCCTGACCGTATGTTTGGAATACTGGCTGGGCCACAAACAAAAACCATCATGGTGTTTGGCGGTGATGATAATCTCTTTGGCACCTGCAGCTTTAGCAACCTTACACCATTGATCGCAATTGAGCTGAGTAGGGTTAAAAGCATCTTCGGGTTCATTGCCCAGTCCCCATTCTTTATCCGTAAAGGTATTGGGACCGAAATGTGTGAACAGGTTAAATTCCATGCCCTGCCATTGGAGCTGCGGCTCAGTTGGAACAGGAAATGGAGCAATCGATTTTTGTCCATACATATGAACGGTTATAAACAGAAAGACCAGGGCTGCAGTTCTTTTCATTCTCAACATGATTTAAACAGATGAAACTGTAATTGAATTTCAAATGTAATCATTCACACTTTAAACGGGGAATTCATCGAATATCGATCCGGGAAACCTGAAAAAATTATTAAACATTTAACTGAACTATATGCATTGAAGCATGATCAAATTTTGATGTATCAACACAGTTTAACTTTATACAAATACAGGCTGATTTGAATCCATCAATGCAAACCCCTTCGTAACTTGCAGCCTTAAAAACAATCATTCATTTATAAAATAGTGTTTATGCCTGCTACAGCTTTTCATTACCAGGATCCATTTCCACTTGAAAAAGACCATACAGAATATTATTTGCTGACCAAAGAAGGTATTTCAGTAACCAGTTTTGAAGGAAAAGAAATCTTAAAAGTTGATCCGGAGGTACTGACCAAAGTTGCAAAAGCCTGTTTTCATGATTGTTCTTTTATGTTGAGAACCGAGCACCTGGAAATGGTAGCGGCCATTTTAAAAGATCCTGAAGCCAGTGAAAATGACAAATATGTAGCGATCACCATGCTGAGGAATGCGGAGATCGCAGCGAAAGGAGTATTACCCTTTTGTCAGGATACAGGAACAGCCATTGTAATGGGCAAAAAAGGGCAACAGGTATGGACTGGTGGAAATGATGAAGAAGCACTTTCACTGGGTGTTTACAAGACCTATACAGAAGAAAACCTGCGTTATTCGCAAACCATTCCATTATCTATGTATGCGGAGATGAATTCTGGAAATAATCTTCCGGCACAAATTGACCTGTATGCTGTAAATGGAATGGAATACAAATTTCTATGTGTTGCCAAAGGAGGTGGATCAGCCAACAAGACCTACCTGTTTCAGGAGACCAAAGCATTACTCAATCCCAAAACATTGGTCAAATACCTGGCCGAAAAGATGAAGACCCTGGGCACCGCAGCTTGTCCGCCTTACCATATTGCTTTTGTTATTGGAGGAACATCTGCTGAAACCTGTTTAAAAACAGTAAAACTTACATCCACCAAATACCTTGATCATTTACCAACTGTGGGCAATGAGTTTGGTCAGGCATTCAGGGATGTCGAACTTGAAAAAGAAGTGCTTTTAGCTGCGCAGGAACTGGGTATCGGCGCCCAGTTTGGAGGTAAATATTTTGCTTTGGATGTACGGATCGTAAGACTGCCCAGACATGGTGCATCCTGCCCTGTGGGAATGGGTGTATCTTGTTCAGCCGACAGGAATATCAAAGCAAAGATCAATAAGGATGGGGTATGGATCGAAAAAATGGAAGAAAACCCCGGTCGTTTTATACCTGAAGAATACCGTAAAGAAGGAGAAGGCGGCGCTGTACAAATTGATCTCAATAAACCTATGAAAGAGATCCTGGCTGAACTCACAAAGCATCCGGTATCTACCAGGTTATCTTTATCCGGTACTATTATAGTAGGAAGGGATATTGCCCATGCCAAACTAAATGAACGATTAGACAAAGGCGAAGGTTTGCCACAATATATCAAAGACCACCCTATTTATTATGCCGGTCCTGCAAAAACACCGGAAGGAATGCCATCCGGATCATTTGGCCCAACCACTGCAGGCAGGATGGATAGTTATGTGGCCAGGTTCCAGGAAAATGGTGGAAGTCTGATCATGCTTGCCAAGGGAAATCGTAGTCAGCAGGTAACCGATGCCTGCCAGAAATATGGTGGATTTTACCTGGGGTCTATTGGAGGTCCTGCTGCCATTCTTGCACAAAACAATATTAAAAAAGTTGAAATTGTTGAATATCCAGAACTGGGTATGGAAGCCATCTGGAAAATTGAAGTTGTTGACTTTCCTGCATTTATTTTAGTAGATGATAAAGGGAATGACTTTTTTCAGACTTTAAATCCTTTGCATCTTAAACATTAGTTCATGAAAATTACCTTTTTTTCTACCAAACCTTATGATAAGGTTTCCTTTAATAATGCCAACAGGAATTATGGATTTGAACTGGAATATTATGAAACCCATTTGGGTCCGCATATCATCAACGTGGTAGAAAATACCGATGCCGTCTGTGTTTTTGTCAATGACAAAGTCAATGCAGAAGTTATAAAAGAATTGGCAGAAAAAGGGGTAAAAACAATTGCACTTCGATGTGCAGGATTTAATAATGTAGATCTGAATGCTGCCCGGGAACACCATATCAAAGTTTGCCGGGTACCCGCCTATTCACCCGAAGCTGTTGCAGAACATGCGGTAGCGATGATACTTACCCTGAACAGAAAAACCAATAAGGCTTATAACAGGGTAAGGGAGCAGAACTTTTCACTCAATGGGCTGCTTGGCTTTAACCTGTACCAAAAAACCATTGCTGTGATAGGCACTGGAAATATTGGTAAAGCGTTTTGTAAGATCATGCTGGGTTTTGGTTGCAGGGTCCTGGCATTTGACCTTATTGCAAACAAAGAACTGGAAGAATTAGGAGTAGAATACCTGCCATTGCTGGATGCACTCCGCGAGGCCGATATTGTATCCCTGCATTGCCCATTAATGGAACAGACCCATCATCTGATCAATACAGAAACCATTGACATCATGAAACCGGGAGTAATGCTGATCAATACCAGCAGAGGCGGATTGGTTGATACCAAAGCTGTAATTACGGCCCTCAAATCAAGAAAGATCGGATACCTTGGACTGGATGTTTATGAACAGGAAGATAAACTCTTCTTCCGTGACCTTTCTGAAAATATCATTGAAGATGATACCATTCAACGACTGATGAGTTTTCCCAATGTACTGGTCACAGCTCATCAGGCTTTCTTTACAGAGGAAGCGCTTGACCAGATTGCGGATATCACACTTGACAATATCAATAAACTGGATCATGGTCAAATATTAACAAACAAGGCAGCATTATTAGCATAATCGAAATCCTTAATTGAGTAAATTACATTTGTATTTCCAGCACTATGAAGCAAATCCTCATACTCACAATCAGCCTGATTTTCATTTGTACCAATGCTTGCAAAAAAGCACTAAGCTATGAGACACCAGGTGGTGTCAATAGCATTGCAAAAGGTACACTACAGGATTCAATGGGTAATTGCATGGTCATTATTGCAAAAGGAACTTATCAAACAAGTAATAGTTTAACGGATAGCAACTACCTCTTGGTAACTTTAAATATTACATCTACCGGAAAATACGTGGTGAGTTCCGACTCAGGAAATGGCTTCTGGTTCAAAGATTCTGGTTATGTTTTAAATCCCGGATTACAGACTGTTAAAGTAAAAGGTTATGGCAAACCACTGTTACCTGTTGTTACAGTTAAAACGGTAACTTTCGATAGTAGCAGTTGCCAGGTAAGTATCAACTGCGGCCAGTTACCCCTGGCTACCAACACCGATTATTTCCCAACTACTATTGGAAGTAGCTGGACCTATTTTACAGGGACCAACCTGAACGACTATTTTACAGCTACTGTCAGCAACCTGTATACCACCATTGGTAATTATGCTTATAGTCTTTTTGCAAACAGTTATGTCCAGTATAGCCCCGACACTTCAGCCTACCGGAAAGATGGTAATGGTAATTATTACCAATATATTACGCTGCTGGATACATCTACAGGTCCTATTGATTATCCTTTTCTCAAAGACTATAAAAATGTAGGAGATTATTGGGAAAGCGATACGGTTGCAGGTATATTGAATGCACAGTATGTAACTGTAAAATATGGTCTTACTATCATTTCAAAAGATACGACCATCACATTTAACGGATCTGCCTATTCCAATATCATTGCCGTTGAAGAGCAGTCCTTTATCAAACTTACATCGGCTGCTTCATTTGGTCAGGCCTCAGACTATGACTATTCCTATTATGGGAAAGGTTTAGGCTGGCTGGGAACTGTTTATCCAACCCATCCAGCAGATAATATCACTATTAAAGTACCTCCAATAATCAATTAAACAGTCTGATTTTCAGTGAGGGTATCTGCGTCTGCAGTACTGTTTGCTGCTATTGTTTTGTGCAGGAATTTATTTTGAAATACCAGCAGTGCAATCACACCCGTAGATATGCTGGCATCAGCGATATTGAATACCGGTTCAAAGAAAGAGAATTCCTGACCACCCCAGAAAGGAAACCAGGCAGGATAATGCGTTTCAATCAGGGGAAAATAGAGCATGTCTACAACCCTACCATGTAAAAAATTGGCATAGCCACCACCATGTGGAAACAAATGGGCAACATTAAACCTGAATGGATCACTGTTTTCAAAAATGAGTCCATAAAACATACTATCCAGCAGATTACCAAGTGCACCTGCATAGATCAGGCTGGCACAGATAATAAAACCAGTATGATATTTTTCGCGGATAAAATCTTTTAACAGGAATGTTCCCCAAATCACAGCCACCAGTCTGAATAAAGTAAGGGCTATTTTACCAAACCCACCTCCAAATTTCCAACCCCAGGCCATCCCTTCATTTTCAACAAAATGAAGCTTAAACCAGTTGCCCAAAATCTTATGTTCTTCTCCTGCATAATAATCCAGTTTAATATAAAACTTAAGGAATTGGTCTGCAAGAATAATGGCTAAGATGATAAAAATAACTTGTCTGGCTTTCACGGTCTGCTTAATTTAAGTTCGCAAATATAAAAGAATTGAAGCCTCGAAAAGGAATGTGCCGTTGCTGAATATGAAATAACTGTTAAATGATCATTCGGTCTTTGGGATTTTAACGAACCAATCTCTTAAGTATAGGGATTTTTTGAATCTCCTTCTTTTCTATATTCATTACAAACAGCAGATAAGACACCAGTAATAAAGTTGCTACAAACAGACTAAAGTACATGGAATGAATCAGCAGCAGCAGGCCACTATGGATAAAATAAAGCAGGACTGCAATAACCATATAAGCCAGCAGTTTTTTCCATGCATAAGGAATCCTGTATTCCTTTTGTCCCCATATAAAACTTACCACCATCATGCTTCCATAACAGGCAAAAGTGGCCCATGCACTGGCCATATATCCAAAATAGGGAATCAAAAAATAATTGATCAGCAGGGTGATACCTGCACCTATCAATGTAATCCAAACCCCCACCATCGTTTTATGGGTGAGTTTATACCAAACACTCAGGTTGATATAGATACCCAGGAACATATTCGCCAGCAGCAGTATAGGTACTACTTTTAAACCCTGGTACATATCTTTATTCCTAATAAAGAGCTTCCAGATATCCAGGTATAAAGCCACACAGAGGAACATGACACAAAGGGTAATAACAAAAAACTTCATGACCCGGGCATACACTTTTGTGGCATTCGCTTCTGCTGCCTGCTTAAAAAAGAAGGGCTCAGCACCCATTCGGAATGCCTGAATGGATAATGATATCAGGAGTGACAGTTTATAGCATGCGGAATAAATACCAACCTGCTCTTTTGCAGTATGACCCATATTAACAGGTGCCCACCAACCCAGCATAATACGGTCGAAGGTTTCATTGATCATTCCTGCAAAACCGGCAACCATTAAAGGAAGGCTATAAATGATCATCTGAAGCCAAAGCTGGTAATTGAATTTCAATTCAAATCCCCAAAAAACACCCGAAAGCAGTAATAATGTAATGGTAGATTGTATCAGGTTAGCGACCAGCATATATCCGATGATCCAATTGGGTTTGTAAAACAAACTGCACCAGTGATTAGGATCTTGTTTGATCCAGTTGGGACAAAGGCTCAGGAAAAAATAAGTGAATGCTATATAAATCAGGATACTGGCTACTTTTACTGAAGCAAATTTCAGGGGTCTTCCATCCTGCCTTAATTTGGCAAAAGGTATAGCAGATAATGCATCAAACGAAATTACAGCCGCAGTAAGCGTCAGATATTCCGGATGTTGATTTATTTGCAGCAGGGTTGCTAAGGAATGTCTTCCTCCGATCATCATCAGGCCCAGGATCATGGTAGAAATCAATAATGAGATACTGGCTGTATTATAGACCTCTTTCTTATCCGCTTTATTTGCAAACCTGAAGAATGTAGTCTCCATACCATACGTGAATACCACATTCATAAAAGGTATAAAAGCATAAATAATACTTTGTTCTCCGTATTGAGATTCTGTAAGTTTAAAAGTTAAATAGGGCGTCAGCAGGTAATTGATAAATCGGGCAGCGATTGAACTGACACCATACCACATTGTTTGACCTGCTAATTTTTTGATACTGCTCATGAATAGTATGAAAATGTATTACAGAATGCAGATAGCATTTGTAAGCAGCGAATGTAAACATTAATCATCAGGAATCGAGGCTCAGTATATGCAATCATGATTCAAACTGGTCTTAGTCATCACCTGGTCTTATCTTTTTTCTGGATTGCTTATGCCAGGCATTCTTTTTCTTGGAATCCAGTCTTTTTTCTTGGGCAGCCCTTGAAATGCGGGTGGCGATTCTCGCTTTTTTGGGAACAAGTGCAAAGTTCACCAGTTCATTGATCCTTACTGTAACTATCTCTTTATTTGCTAATTGAGACCGTTCAGACTGGGATTTTAATAACAGGCAACCCTCTTTATTGATCCTGTTTTGCAATTTATCTGCGATTATTTGTTTTTGTTCCTCATCCACAATACCGGATGCATGTATATTCCACCTGGCTTCCACCATTGTTTCCACCTTATTTACATGCTGCCCTCCCTTACCCCCACTCCTGGCTGTCTGGTATTCAATTTCGGGCGTAATATCTATCTTCATACCGCAAAATTAATCTTAAAAGGGTAAATCATATGAGAGTGGTCATACAAAGGGTTACTGAAGCAAAAGTAACCATCGAGGGAAAGATATCCGGGCAGATCAATGATGGTTTGATGATTCTGATTGGTATTGAAGATGCCGACAATGAAGAAGATATTCAATGGCTAAGTAATAAAATAGTAAACCTCAGGATCTTTAATGATGAGAAGGGAGTGATGAATAAAAGCATACTTGAAACCGGTGGTTCAATTTTACTGATCAGTCAGTTTACCCTCCATGCCAGTACTAAAAAGGGAAACCGTCCATCTTATATAAAAGCAAGTAAACCGGATACAGCTATTCCTTTATACCAAAAAATGATTGTACAACTGGAAAAAGACCTTACTAAAAAAATAGAAACCGGCATATTTGGTGCCGATATGCAGGTAAGTCTGGTAAATGATGGTCCTGTAACCATTTGTATCGATTCAAAAAATAAAGAGTAATGGAACAGAATTTGAAAAAGATAATGCCCTTACTATGGAAAAAACCATTTATCCCAAAAATTTCACTACATTAATGCGGAGAATCATCCTACTATGAGAGATATAGAAACCAGAATAGATATTGAAAAACTGATGACCTGTTTTTATGACAAAGCATTTGCTGATGATGTGATTGGGTATTATTTCACCGAAGTGACCCATCTCAATCTCGAAAAACACCTGCCGGTTATTGTAAGTTTTTGGGAAACGGTATTATTGGGTTCCAATAATTACTTCAACAATGCCATGGAAGCGCACAGGCATATTCATAAAATTTCACCCTTCAAACCAGAACATTTCAAACGCTGGGTAGAATTATTTTGCACTTCCATTGATGAACTTTTTATGGGAGAAATTGCAGATAAGGCGAAACAAAAAGCCACTTCCGTAGGATCCGCCATGACATTGATCTTCATAGACCATAAATAATCAGAAAAATAATCAAAGGCATGACCATCTCAGATGCACAACAGGAAGTTGATCATTGGATCAAAACTGTAGGAGTTCGTTATTTTAGTGAATTGACCAATATGGCCATTTTGACCGAAGAAGTTGGAGAGCTTGCCAGGATCATGGCAAGAACCTATGGCGATCAATCCTTTAAAAAGTCTGACCTGGCTAAAGATCTGGGGGATGAACTGGCCGATGTACTTTGGGTATTGATTTGTATTGCTAACCAAACAGGAATAGACCTGACCGATGCACTCAAGAAAAACTTTGACAAGAAAAATACCAGGGACAGTGAACGTCACCTACATAATCCCAAACTACTTTAAAATATCTTTTATTACTACCAATAAAAAGTCCCGCACTATGCGGGACTTTTTATTGTCTATTCTTATTTCCAGGCACCAGGTACCCAGTAATGACCATGACCTTCTTCTTTTACCCAATGACCAGGAACCCATTTTCTGTGGCCAGCTGGTGGAACTTCCCAATGACCAGGAACCTGTTCGTATTTTTCACCACGGTAAGCGAATTCATCAGCAACCCACTTATGACTTGGACTTGGTTTAGCTGATTTAACAGTAACATGAACAACAGGAGGTTCTTTTACATAATACTTTTGGGCACTTGCATTCAAATTAAAACCTACAAGTAGGGCAACCGCAAGGCATAAAGAAAGAAAATGTTTTTTCATAAAGTTTATTTTATTGAAAGTAAACAAATAAGGTACCAATCACTCGCTTATAAGTCATTAGTGGTTTAAAAATAGTTTTTTTAACAATTCCTCCAATTTTAATCGGTCAAAATACCTGCGGTTCATAAAAAATAATTCAAGTTGCCTGATAATCAGGGTTTCAATCATCCGTTCTATATTTGCAACCTTATGAGCATACAACAGGAAAATAATTTTCAGGCAATTATCTCACATGCCAAAGAATATGGATTTGTATTTCCAAGCAGCGAAATATATGATGGACTAAGTGCAGTATATGATTATGGTCCCAATGGAAGTGAACTAAAGAAAAATATTCGTGATTACTGGTGGAAAAGCATGACACAGTTGCATGAAAATATTGTGGGCATTGATGCAGCGATCTTTATGCACCCAACAACCTGGAAAGCGAGTGGTCATGTGGACAACTTCAGTGATCCTATGATTGATAATAAAGACAGTAAAAAAAGATACCGGGTAGACCACCTGATTGAAGCTTTTGCTGACCAGCTGACCACCAAAGGTGAAAACAGCAAAGCTGAAGAACTACTGAAAGCAATGGATAGCCTGCTGGCAGCTGATGATTATGCCGGCTTGAAATTACTGATTGAAACCCACAAAATAAGTTGTGCAATAAGTGGCACCTGCAACTGGACAGAAATCCGACAGTTTAACCTGATGTTTGATACCAAACTTGGTTCTGTTACAGACGAAGCAGACACTATTTACCTGCGCCCCGAAACAGCCCAGGGTATCTTCGTGAATTTCCTGAATGTCCAGAAAACGGCCAGGATGAAAATTCCTTTTGGAATAGCCCAAACCGGTAAAGCTTTTAGAAATGAAATCGTAGCCAGACAATTCATTTTCCGTATGCGTGAGTTTGAACAAATGGAAATGCAGTTCTTTGTACGTCCCGGCAGTGAAGGTGAATGGTATAAGTACTGGAAAGAAGCCAGATTACAATGGCATTTGAGTCTGGGTACAGATCCATCCAAATACCGTTACCATGACCATATCAAACTGGCACACTATGCCAAAGAAGCCTGCGATATTGAGTTTGAATTTCCAATCGGTTTCAAGGAAGTGGAAGGTATTCATAGCCGTAGTGATTTTGACCTTACCCAGCACCAGCTTTACAGCAAAAAGAAAATGCAGTATTTTGATGCTGATATAGATGAAAAGACCGGAAAACCATTTGGCAATTATATTCCTTATGTGATAGAAACTTCAATTGGCCTCGACAGGATGTTCCTCCTGATTCTTTCCAATGCCTATCATGAGGAAACCATCCATAAGGAAGATGGCAGCACAGACAGCAGGGTCGTTTTGCATATTCCTGCTAAGATTGCTCCTAATAAACTGGCCATATTGCCTTTGACCAAAAAAGATGGTTTACCCGAAATAGCCAGGGAACTGATGAATGAGTGCAAACCCTATTTCAAATGTTTCTATGAAGAAAAAGATGCCATCGGCAAAAGGTATAGAAGACAGGATGCAATAGGTACTCCTTTCTGTGTAACCATTGACCATCAAACCAAAGAAGACCATACTGTAACCATCCGTTACAGGGATAACATGTTGCAGGAAAGGATATTACTGAGTAAAATAAAAGACCTGGTCCTTGAATCTGTTTTATAACAGTCTTTAATAGCTTCTTTAATAGCTCTTTTTAAAAACAGAATCGGCTCCTGCAAGAGCCGATTCTGTTTTTATTGATGGGATCCGTATGTCCGAAAGAATACATTGTTATTTTACTTTTACAAACAGGATACCATCACTATTTATAGCATTTACTTTTCCATCATAGCCCAGTATAAAAGATGCAAAGTCGGTCCCATACCACTTTCTGTTATAGATCACTTTAAAGGTGTCGTAATTAAAATGGGTAAGCTCTGACTTTCTTTTAGTATTCTGCAAAGCAGTTAGCTTTCCATCTTTGTAACTTATTTCAACAAAACCATATAGCTCATTTTCATACCTCCCTGCATAATTTTCAAGGGCAAGGCTCGGATGTGTATTGGGTATTTGCACTGGTTTACTTAAAGAATCTGCTTTTTTACCCACTCTTTTGATACTGTCATATAATTGAATGAATTCTTTGCTCCAGTCTCGGTTTCCGCCCAGTTCAAAAAAGTCGAGTGCTTTGAATACCAGTGCATGCCTTAACTCTGCATGATCCAGGTTACCAAATACATAAATCCCGAATTTTTTATCAGGTAATTGAGCATGAATAGCGGTGGCTCCATTTAGACTGCCGGTATGAAAATTAAGTTTATATCCTTTATAATCCTGCTGAAACCAACCCATCCCATAGGTCATGAAATTAGGTTTGGTAACATATTGTGTGGGATAGAATTCAGATTCAGCGACCAAAGTCTGTGGCTTTAACAGGTATTTCCAGGTTTCGGGTTTCACCAGTCTGCCTCCCGCATATTTGCTGCTGTCGATCATACATTGCATCCACAAAGCAATATCACTGGCACAGGAAGTCACGGACCCTGCAGGAGCGATCTGGTCTGCGGTATCCCTTTCAATGACCATGACTTTTCCATCGACCATAAAATGTGCCTTTGAAATATTCTCATCATCAACCTGACTAAGCAAAGCCTTTGTATGATGCATACCCAATGGATCAAAGATGCGTTCTTTTACGACCACATACCAGGGTTTACCTGTGATCTTTTCGATAACCTTACCTGCAATCATGTAAAAGATATTCTGGTAGATAAAAGAAGACCTGAAAGAGTAACTGGGTTTTACCAACCGCATTTTGGCCAGTATTTCATCTGAACTCAGGATATTATCATCCCACAAATAATCGGCATTCCCAACACCTGAATTATGGATGAATAAATCCCTGATACGCAATTCACGGGTCACAGCAGGATCGTATAACTGCATTTGCGGCAGGTAATCTATAACAGGATCATTCCATTTTACTTTGCCTTCATCTACCAACTGGGCCATACAAACAGCTGTCATTGCTTTGGTCGTACTGGCACAGGAAAAATAGGTCAATTCATCAACCTTCAAACCAGTGCCCAATTCCCTCACACCATAGCCTTTCGTAAACACTATTTTATTATCCTTCACAATGGCAACAGACATACCAGGAACCTGCCAGTCTTTCATGGCCTGTTCAACATAAGTATCAAATTGGGCAATACTATCTTTCAGTGTCATCTTTTTCTTTTGGGAAAACACATGAATCACTGAACAGGATATCATCAGCGCAATAAAAAGGGCTTTTTTCATAGCATTAGTTTGATTTGTAAATTAACCATATAATTCCAGGTGGATATCCTTTTTATCGAATCCCAGATCCTGGATCTTTTGCTTTGCATCATCCACCATATTTTTCCAGCCGCATAAATAAAATCTAGCCGGTTCCTTTTCTTCAGCTATAAGTTTTTCATAGACATCATGAACATAACCCTTGTACATGCCTGCAGCCACCTGCTGTTCCCTTGAAAATACCGGATGGAAATAGAAATCCTTTTCTTTTTGTTGTAATGCACTTAATTCACTGATATATAAACCATCTTCCTTTTTGCGGCAACCAAAGATCAGGTGAACTTTTTTATGAGGGATTGAATTCGCATGTAAATACTGTACCATGGATCTGAATGGTGCAATACCTGTACCTGTGCAGATCAGGAAGAGGTCCTTATCCAGTTCTTCCGGTAAGATAAACTTACCCTGTGGCCCTCTTAACAATAATTCTGAACCCACTTTCACTTCATTGAACAGATAGGTGGTACCTGCTCCCCCATGCAATAAAACAATCACCAGTTCAAATACATTCGTATCATCAGGCGCTGATGCAATACTATAACTACGCCAGCGTTTATTTTTCTGTTCATGGATAGGAAGATCCAATGTAACAAACTGACCGGGATGAAAATCAAACTTTTCTACAGAAGGTACCTGTATAAAAAATCTTCTTGTTGATGCTGTTTCCTGAATAATTGAAATGACTTTACCTGTTCTCCATTCGAGCATAGACTAAAATTTTGCTAATATACATGTTGCATTTTAAAATGTGCAAGTATATCTGTTGCATTTAAAACGGTCAAAAAAAATGCCCCCTTTTTGGAGGGGGCATTGAACAAGTCTGACTATTACTTATTTCACAATTAAAATTTGTTTATTGTAAACTTTTCCATCCTGCTCAATCTTCAATATATAAGATCCACTGGCCAGATTGGAAGAATTGAACTGCTGACTGAAAGTTCCACTGAAATTGGAATAGCTATTTCTAATACAAACCTGACCGGTAGTACTGATCAGTTCAACAGAAAGGTCGGCGGCAGTTTGAGTTGTAAATCCAACATGGAAAGCACCATTATTAGGGTTAGGTGAAACCACCAGGCCTATATCTGCAGGGTTCGCATTTTGTACAGCTGTAACTACATAATTGTATGCAGAAGTGGTTTGCACACAACCGGCAGAATCTGTTACAGTAAGTGTATAATTACCCGAACGTGAAGGTGTATAGGTATCACCGGTCGCACCATTGACCAAAGTAGATCCACCGGTAGTACCATTATAAAACCACTGGTATTTTGCAGCATTGGTAACATTACATACCAGTTTGCTTCCTGATTGAGAAAGGGTTGGTGCAACAGAAGTAGTTGTAGCAATTACTGTAAAAGGGCTTATACAATCTGCCGTACTAAACTTAACATCATAAAAGAAATAATAATAATTCTGGAAGTTAGCTGATGTTCCGGAAGAGGAAACACTGTTACCAGTTATTGAAAATACATTGGGAATACTTTGCGGATAGATGGTTGCACTTGCATCCAGATTCCTGAAAATAGTTGCAGTACTGGATGTATTTGGATTGATAATAATTGCAGACGCTCCCGCAGGTACTGCCAGGTTCAGGTAATAATAAGCTCCGGAATCAGCAGCATTATCCGGATTCGCTGCACCTGATGAATTGGCTGTTGTTGGAGTTGGTGTCGTAGCATAGGCATCAATAGTTGTTTGTGAAAGCACTACATAATTATAGCCTGTGGATGTTATATCTGAAAGCTGTGCCACTGCAAATGTGATCTGACCGGGATATCCGATATACAGTTTGGCATAATTGATATTGACCGGCACACTTGCTGTAATGTTTACATAATTACCACTGAAATTATTATAGCCTCCACCCGGATAAACATTCTTGTTTTTGGGACCTACACTACCATTATAACCTGAAGATAGATAATACATCTTTGGAGGATTAGTTGCACTGATAGAAACACTTGAACCTTCTGCAATAGGAGTTCCTGTTTCTGAAGTGTACCAAAGATAATTACTTGCACTGTTGGGATTATCAACAGTTAGATAAACACCATTGGTACTGCATACCTCTGCCGTTCCAGTAGGTGCAGATGGACTACTGGCAATAGTGATCGTTTCAGAGAGTGTATCATTCAACCTGTTTTGATCATCGCTTAAAGCAGTATACACAACAACATTATACGTAGTACCTGCTACTCCTGTAAATGGTGTTTGTAAAGTAAATGTAACATTACCACCACTTGCAATTGTTCCGGGATATGTATTAGTTATGGTTGCTACCTTATTACCACCGGCACTGATCACCGCAGTAACAGGAATGCCTGTTTCAGAATTACTGCCTGCATTTTTGATGACCACTGTAATAAACTGTGACGTATTACTGCAACTTCCTGGTAATGGATCAACGATTGAACCCAATGCCACATCATTTGCAGGAGAGATGACCTGAAACCTGTAATCCTGTGTTTCGCCATAAGCATAGGTACCGCAAGGTCCGGTAGTAGCTGTACCGGCAATACTGTCCTGAAGAACGATCCGTACAATACCATAATTTCCTATTGTTAATCCTGCAGGAATGGTGATCGTTCCGGTATACAAACCACCTGTTCCACTGATAGCACTGATATTGGATTGATTAGTGGCTACCAGATCACCTGCATCTGTGAAGCTGCCATCATTGTTAAAGTCCATATATACTTTCACGACCCTGTTTGAGGAACTATTGTTGCTACTGTTAACATTAACTGCTATTGGAATCGTTTGATTGGGCTGTATGCTGGCTGTAAGATTGGTGAAATTGGAATAACTGCTATGCCCTGCTACATTTTTATTGGTGATACCCGCAAAAGATACACTGTCAATTCTGGAACCGGTTGAATTGGTACTGGCAGATGTACAATAGGCAGTACCGCCAATGCCACTTACAATCAGTGAAAATGCCTGCTTTCCTCCTGCGAGGTAGCCTTTATTGGAAACAGTAACGGTGTATGTTCTGCCCGGTACTATACTATCTACCTGAACCTGCTCATTATTATTTACATTATCATCTCCCCTGGTCGCAGCAGCAGTAGGATTGGATGAATTTAAAATCCAGGGATAATAAGTTGAAGTACCAGCGGTGATCCTTAAGTCAAGGTTATTGACCAGTACGGCCTTGGTATCCAACAGATTGATACTATCCACAACACCCTGCGGATCTGTCCAGGAAAGGGTTGCTTTCAAAGGTCCGATACCAGAAGCAATAACATTGAAAGAATATGGGCTTCCTGAAGTCAATGTCTTTTCGATGATAGTATCTGTTTTTTGATTATAAGAAGAGGTAATGACCTGCGATCCTCTTAAAACATCGAGTAATCCATATCCGTAAACATAATCCGGTCCTTCTGAAGTACCCGCTTCATCTGCAGTTTGAATGGCCAAAGCTTTCAGGGTAGAAGCCTGCATAAAATATCCATGCTTCTGTTTGTAATATTCCTGCAACAGGAATAAAGAACCTGTTGCATTAGGTGTGGCCATTGAAGTTCCGCTCATGGTTTCATACGCAGTATTGGAAGTCGAACTACTACTGGTAACATTGACCCCATCTGCTACCACATCCGGTTTTAAACGCCCATCATTGGTGGGCCCCCAGCAACTGAAAGGCGCAATTTGAACATCACTGGGAGAAGAATAACTACCCGCTATACCATTAACGGCCCCTACAACCAGTGTATTTTTGGCACTTGCGATCTCTTCTACCGATCCATAAGTAGGATTACTTGGTATTCTGGAGGTTCTTGTTACACTGGTACCTCCGTTGTATAAATATTTACCACCTACTGACGGACCTCCTGCACTGCCTGCATCATTGCCATTGCTGTTACCAGCTGCAAAAACCATCAGATAACCAGGTAAATTATGTGCAATTGAATCATAGATCTGTGAAGCCTGACTATACCAACCGAATATATAAGATTTGGTGGTACTGATGGTAGTATCTCCATTCCAGTTCCAGTTGGTTCCATCATAAAACCAACCACCGGGAATACCATAGCTATGATTGGACAAAATAAGTTTTGGACCATCGGTAATGATCTTTGAAATTTCATTATTGATGAAGTTATGAGCCAGTAATTGCTGTAACCCATTAGACATTCCTTTGGCAATAGGGTTTATACCTGTTGCCATAAGCGTACCTGTCGTATGGGTGGCATGGTCACTGATCGCCACATTTTCGGTAGAATCCATCTGCAAGATCCTTCCTGCCAGTTCCACATGTGTCCTTAGAATAGGCCCCCCATCCCAGGTTCCTAATTTGGATGTCATGAATGAAGATGATCCGGTAAGGTTCAGCCCCGAACTTCCACCCGGCCATAACTGATTAGCCCTGGTTGTTGCTGCTGCAATGATATTGTCTGAACTACGATAATAAACAGGATTCCCATTTGGACCAATATATTGTAATGCCAATACAGATCCGTTTGTTCCTAATTTGTAGATCGGCCAGCCTTTTACCTTGGCCATACTAATAGCCCTGGACCTGTCTGCATCTTCTTTAATGCGGTATTGTTTTGCAAAATTCTGCAGAAACTTTAAGTCAGGTGCTTGTTGGGCAAATCCAAACACAGCGCAACAGACCATTAAAAAGAATAGACCGTATTTTTTTATCATAAGGGACTTTTAGATATCATTGAATAAAACTCTAATTTAGATACTTTCAACATTCAATTTGTTGTATGCCTAAAATACTTTTCTTCTGTCTACTAACCCTTTCAAATCAGTTGCATTTATTTAAAAAAGATGTTCCCAAACATCAAAATCCGCAACAACAGGGAATAGCAGGATACATATATAGGCTATCCGGCAACCAGATGCCTATTCCTGGAAAACCAGCACACCGGCCCAAAGGCTTTGCTACCACCCTTTTTGTTTATGAAACCACTAATCTGAAAGATGTTCAAAGGGTAGGCAACTCACCCATGTACCTATCGATCAACAAAAAACTGATTTGCACTATTCAATCTGATAGTACGGGTTATTTTTTTGCTGCCCTGGAACCCGGATCCTATTCTCTTTTTGTTAAATTTAACAATCTGTATTATGCCAACAGTTACGATATTCAGCAAAATATTTTCCCGGTAACCGTTCATAAAGGCCTGACAACGAATATAGTTTTTAATATGGATGCTGGGGCTGTATATTGAATTAATAAAACACAAGCAACTATATTTGCAGGTCGTTATGAATTTAAGTGTGTTGTCAGAACAGTATCAGAATTCTCCCCTCCTTTTTCAGTTGGCGGACAGGCTGCATTTTGCCGATCCTCAAAAGATCTATTTACAAAACCTGAGGGGCAGCAGTGCCGAATTTACAGTCAGTCAAATCTTTTCTCATTCCGGATGCCAGCAACTCAACCACCTGGTTATTCTCAATGATGCTGAAGAAGCTGCCTATTTTCATAATTCAGTAGAAAACCTTACCCAGGCACTGGATATCTTTTATTTTCCTTCTTCGTTCAAGAATCGCAAAAATTTCAGGCTGCTCAACAGTTCCCATGTCATGTTACGTGCGGAAATGCTGACCAGGCTATCCATGGGGGGTAATAAAAAAATCATCATCACCTATCCCGAAGCCCTGTTCGAAAAAGTGGTTCTGCCCAAAACATTGAGCGGAAACATGATTCATATCAAAACCAATGATACCATCAACCCCGATAACCTGATGGAGTTATTTGTAATGTATGGTTTTGAAAGGACTGACTTTGTCTATGAGCCCGGCCAGTTTGCTCTCAGAGGAGGGATCCTGGATATCTATAGTTATGGTAATGAAAAGCCCTACAGGGTGGAATTGTTTGGCAATGAAGTAGACAGTATCCGCATATTTGACCCCGAAACCCAGTTGAGTGAAAGGAAGATCATGCAGGTCAATATCATACCCAATATTGATACCCAGTTCGATTCGTGTGAAAAGGTTTCCCTGCTGGAATTTCTTCCAGAAAACACAGTAGTATGGCTGAAAGATTGGGATGTGATCAAAGAAAAACTGGAAACCCAGGAAGAAGACCTCGGCTTGTTCCTGGAACGTAATACCGGCCAAGACCCAATCGTTTCAGAAGAATCAGAAGAGGATGACACCCGTATCCTGAAACAAATATCCCTGCATGATTTTGTGCCTTCTCAAACCATTGAAAGAGAACTTACTAAAAGGCACCTGATTGAGTTTGGATTCAAACCCCACCTGGCCAATTTCATCATCGAATTTCATACCCTGGCACAGCCTTCTTTCAACAGGCAGTTCGACCTGCTGATCAACAACCTGAAAGAGTATGAATCCAAAAAATACAGCATTTACATTTTTGCGGAACAGGCCAAACAACTGGAAAGACTAAACAGTATCTTCCATGACCTGAATACCGAAATTCAGTTTGTTCCGATTGCCACCAGTATCCATGAAGGGTTTATTGACGATGACCTGAAAATTGTATGTTACACAGATCACCAGATCTTTCAGCGGTATCATAAATATAAGATCAAACAAGCCTATAACAAAAATAAGGCACTTACACTTAAAACCCTGCGTGACTTACAACCGGGCGATTTTGTAACCCATATTGATCATGGTGTTGGAACTTATAGCGGTTTACAGAAGTTAGAAGTGAATGGCAAAATGCAGGAAGCGGTCAGGATTATTTATAAGGACAGTGATATCCTGTATGTGAATATCAATTCTTTGCACAAGATTTCCAAGTACACAGGCAAGGAAGGTACCATACCCAAAATAAGTAAGCTGGGTAGTGATGTATGGACCAAACTTAAGGAAAAGACCAAGGTGAAAGTGAAGGAAATCGCTTTTGATCTGATCAAACTTTATGCACAACGTAAAGCTCAACAGGGATTTCAGCATCTTCCCGATAATTATATGCAAACGGAGCTGGAAGCGAGCTTCATTTATGAGGATACACCAGATCAAAGTAAAGCTACCATTGATGTAAAGAAAGATATGGAAAGCCCCTCACCCATGGATCGCCTGGTATGCGGAGATGTGGGCTTTGGCAAAACTGAAATAGCAGTAAGGGCAGCTTTCAAGACCTGCTGTGATGGTAAACAAGCCGCAATACTTGTCCCTACCACCATCCTGGCTTTTCAGCACTATAAAACGTTCAGTGAAAGACTCAAGGATTTTCCGGTTACTGTAGATTATGTCAATCGCTTTAAATCTGCCAAAGAAAAGAAAGAGACATTGAAAAGACTGGAAGAAGGCAAGATAGACATCATCATTGGTACGCATGGCCTGTTGGGTAAGGAAGTGAAATTTAAAGAACTGGGTCTGATGGTGATCGATGAAGAACAAAAATTTGGTGTAGGGCATAAGGAAAAACTGAAAACACTGAAGACCAATGTAGATTGCCTTACTTTAACTGCCACGCCTATACCCCGAACCCTACAGTTCAGTTTGATGGGCGCCCGGGATCTAAGTATCATCAATACACCACCACCCAACCGTCAGCCTATACAGACAGAAGTAAGGGTCTTCAATGACGATTTTATCCGGGATGCCATCTATTATGAAACGGAAAGAGGTGGCCAGGTATTCTTTATCCATAACCGGGTAGTAGGTCTGGGTGAAATGGCTGCCCTGATTCAGGGGCTTTGTCCTGATCTGAGTATCGGTTATGCCCATGGCCAGCTGGAAGGAAATGAACTGGAAGAAAGGATCCTTGACTTTATCGATAAGAAATATGATGTACTGGTTTGTACAAATATCGTTGAGAGTGGGGTGGATATACCCAATATGAATACCATAATTGTCAATAATGCCCATCAGTTTGGACTCAGTGACCTTCACCAGTTGAGGGGCAGGGTGGGCAGAAGCAATAAGAAGGCTTTTTGCTACCTGTTGGCACCACCCATGAGCTCTTTACCAACTGATTCCCGAAAAAGATTACAGACCTTGGAACAGTTTAGTGACCTGGGCAGTGGTTTTCAGATAGCCATGCGGGATCTGGATATCAGGGGTGCAGGTAATATGCTGGGTGGGGAGCAAAGTGGTTTCATGGCTGAAATAGGATTTGAAATGTACCAGAAGATACTGGAAGAAGCCATCCGTGAACTGAAAAGAACTGAATTTAAAGACCTTTTCAAAGAAGAAATATCCAGACAGGATGATTTTGTAAGTGATTGTACGATCGATACCGACCTTGAAATTTTGATTCCTGACCAGTATGTGGAAAGTATCACAGAACGATTATCCCTGTATACCAGACTGGATAACTGCGAGAAAGAAGCAGACCTGGAACTGTTTCACCATGAAATGCTGGACCGCTTTGGACATATTCCATCACAAGTAGAAGACCTCTTTACAACAGTGAGATGCCGTTGGCTGGCATTGGAATTAGGGTTTGAGAAGATGACACTTAAACAGAACATCCTGCGTTGCTATTTCATCAACAGACCCGATTCACCCTATTTTGAATCAAACTTGTTCAAAGACATCCTGGGATTCCTGCAAACTGGCACCAATAAGGCAAAACTGAAACAAGCCGGAAAAAACTTCCTGCTGGTGGTTGAACCAATTATGGATATGGGATCAATGCTCCGGTTTTTAACCCAAATGCATAAAGCTGTCACCCAAAAAGAGCTGATACCCCAACAATCATAAAAAAAGCCGGAGTACAACCCCGGCTACATAAATTATCGATCAATACTTATTGATGTTAGAATTCCTTTTTGGCAACTCCATCAGCAATAGCTTGTAAGGCTTTTGCTTCACTAAGGATAGCAGCCATCTTATTACCTTTTCCATCATGACCAGAAGCCATATAACCACCTTTGGCAGTTTTTTTAACTACTGCATCCTGCATAGCCACATTTTTTTCCTTTGTCTTCAGGCAGTATGCTTTAATCATTTTCGTTGTATCCATAGTTGTAGAATTTAATATTCCTTTTAAGGGAATATGTTTAATAAAAATTTGATTGTCCTTTTTAAACCCGCACAAGCTAATATATTTTTCCGGTAAGAGAAAAACCGGTCAAATAATTTAACGAATAAGGTCTATATTATACGTCAATACGTGCATATTTTGCATGGGTTTCAATGAATTCCCTTCTTGGGGCAACCTCATCTCCCATTAACATACTAAATATACGATCTGCCTCGGCAGCACTTTCAATGGTTACTCTTTTAAGGGTCCTGCGTGCCGGATCCATCGTCGTTTCCCATAATTGTTCGGCATTCATTTCACCCAAACCTTTGTAACGTTGTGTGGTAACTGAATCATCTTTACCGCCACCAAGTTTCTCGATCCAGTATTTACGCTGCTCTTCGGAATAGGCATAAGACTGTTCTTTTCCTTTCTTGACCAGGTACAAAGGTGGCTGAGCAATATATACATAACCCTGTTCTACCAGTTCCTTCATGTATCGGAAGATAAATGTAAGGATCAGGGTAGCAATATGCGATCCATCAACATCGGCATCGGTCATGATGATGAGCTTATGGTAACGCAATTTGGCCAGATTAAGTTGTTTGGGATCTTCGGGAGTACCTACAGTAACGCCCAGTGCCGTGTACATATTCCTGATTTCCTCATTTTCATAGATCTTATGTTCCATGGCTTTTTCTACATTGAGGATCTTACCCCTCAAAGGAAGTATGGCCTGGTAACTTCTATCCCTTCCCTGTTTAGCCGTTCCACCTGCACTATCCCCTTCCACCAGATACAATTCACATTTTTCGGCATCCCTTTCACTGCAATCTGCCAGTTTACCGGGTAATCCCCCACCGCTTAATACGGTTTTGCGTTGTACCAGTTCCCTGGCTTTTTTAGCTGCCACCCTGGCTTGGGCAGCCAGTACGATCTTAGAGATCACATTTTTAGCTTCCTTTGGATTTTCTTCCAGGTATTGCATCAAAGCTTTGGCTACAGTGGTTTGAACCGTTCCAGCAACATCACTGTTACCCAGCTTTGTCTTTGTTTGACCTTCAAACTGAGGTTCAGGAACTTTTACCGAGATGATCGCACTCAATCCCTCTCTGAAATCGTCGCCTTCCACTTCCACTTTGGCCCTTTCAAACAAACCCTCCTTATCGCCATAAGTCTTAAAAACCCTGGTCAATGCCTGCCTGAAACCGGTAACATGCGTTCCGCCTTCAATGGTATTGATATTGTTTACATAAGAAAAGATATGCTCTTTGAAATCATCATTATAGGTCATGGCCACTTCAACTGCCACATTGCTTGATTCATCCAGCCCTTCAAAATAAAGTGTGGTTGAGATCAGTGGGGTACGGTTACTGTTTTTATCCAGCATTTCCACAAACTCTACGATACCACCTTCACTGTAAAAGTTTTTTGAATAAGTTACACCCTGATCATCTTTATCACGTAAATCATTGAGAGTGATATTAATACGTTTGTTCAGGTAAGATAATTCGCGTAACCTGCCTTCCAGGATCTCCTTCTTAAATATGGTTTCCTGAAAAATAGTATGATCGGGCCAGAAATGAACAGTCGTTCCGGTCTTGTCTGATACTCCAATTTCGCGGACTGCATAGGCCGGGATACCTGCATGGTATTCCTGTTCAAATATTTTACCTTCCCTATGAACAGTAACTTGTAAAGTAGAGCTAAGGGCATTTACACAACTTACCCCTACCCCATGTAATCCCCCGGATACCTTATAGGTATTCTTATCAAATTTACCCCCGGCATGTAAAACGGTCATCACCACTTCCAATGCACTGCGTTTTTCTTTGGTATGCATGGCTGTAGGAATACCCCTGCCATCATCAGAAACGCTGATAGAATTATCTTCGTGAATGGTAACTACTATATTCTTACAATAACCTGCAAGGGCTTCGTCAATACTATTATCCACAACCTCATATACCAGATGGTGCAATCCCTTGATGCTGATATCCCCGATATACATGGCCGGCCTCTTTCTAACGGCCTCCAGACCTTCCAGAACCTGTATACTATCGGCTCCATAATTCTTGTTCTGGGCGTCATTACTGATTTGCTGTTCTTCTGTCATAAATGCTTGTCAAGACTATGTATGGTTAATTTAATGAAGTCGGCGAAGATACAATAAATAAAAGGCTTTTCCGCTTCTGACAAAGCCAATTTTTCCACCATAAATCCCTGTCTTTTCCAGATAAATACCCTGTATCAAACCAAGGATCTGGTTTGATAAGTGACCATTTCCGGGATGAAATGAACCCACTCTATAAGCAGGATTGAAGCAGGTTGAAAGGGTTAAATTTGGAGATAACCTACAGTTAGCCTACAGATATCCTACAGAAAGCCCACAAATATTGTATGTATCAGTAGGTAATTTTTAGTTTTAATATCCGATAAGAGCAAATCCAATACAGTATCTATAACCCGTTTACCACACCCGATTATGTTAAGATTGTGGTTTTACAATCTTATTACAATCCCATGACTTGGAAATTGGATGTAGATACATTAATTTTGTGCATTGAAATGATACAGGCATTAGACATATTAAAAGTGGCACAGCGTGGAGGAATAGACCCTAGTATGGATATCCTTTACCAGAAACAGCAGCATATTCCCGGATCTATCCAGTATGATATCAGGCGTTATTATGCCCAAAATCCATGGATCGCCGAGGATACCGGTATGATGGTTTATCATTATAATGCCAAACGCCCTTCAGAAAATTATCTTGAACTGAGGTACTGTACCACCGGTAACCGGTATTGTGAAGAGAAGAGCTGTTCCCAGTGCAAACAGCTGCCTACTGAAGGTTGCAGCGGTAAGACGCGTACCGTGGATGTATTCATTTTTCATTTCACCTCTACTTTCCTGCACCAGTTTACCCATAATGTTAAATTGAGTAACCGGAAAGATGAAGTGCTGGCTTTTAAACATCCCAACCCCTTCAGTAAGATATTTGCCCTTTCCGTAAAAAAGCGCAATATCCTCGATGCCTTACTTAACCATAGTTATAGCGGGGCAACTGAAAATATTTTTGTGAATGCCAAAGTGCATGAATTGCTTCTGTATAGTCTGGAATGCCTGACCGATGAAAAGGATGAAGGATTTACCTGTAAGTTTCTTGCAGATGAAAGAAGTAAGGAATGTATTCATCAGGCCCGTGAAATATTGTTGAAGCATATAGGCGACCCTTTGACCATCAAAGAGTTGAGCCGCAAGGTTGCCATGAACGAATGTTACCTGAAAAAGGGATTCAAAGAAATATTCGGTACCACCATTTTCGATTTTTACCAGCAGCAACGTATGGAACATGCCAAATACCTGCTGTACGAAAAATCTTTGTCTGTTACAGATGTATCAGCTATGCTGGGATACTCCTCTATCTCTCATTTTTCTGCCGCATTCAAGAAACATACTGGCCTGAAACCCTGCGAATTATTGAAGTAATTGGGCAGTATCGCTTAATGTACAGCTGTCTCCCTTCTATTCAAAGAATTCATGCACTTCAGCTAACCTGATAATGTAAACTAATGGGTGCTATCCTCCCGTTTATCAAACAAACTGAAAGAAGCTGACTTTAATAACCTGAAGTCTCTATTTTTATAGCATGAAAAAAATAGTATTCGCAGGTCTGGTAATATTTTTTACTTCCTGCAGCAACAAACAGGCAGCTGATCTTATACTACTTCATGCAGTTGTCTATACTGTAGATTCTGCCTTTTCCACCACAGAAGCCATTGCTGTCAAAGACGGAATGATCATCGCCACAGGTACAGATGATTTCATTTCCAGTCATTTTAAAGCTACTGAAACCATTGATGCAAAAGGCAATGCGGTCTATCCCGGATTCATTGATGCCCATGCCCATTTTGTTGGCTATGGCAATGAACTGTTCACAGCAGACCTTTACGATTCAAAAAGTTTTGAGGAAGTACTGGATCGGTTGAAAAAATTTGTGCAGACCCACCCCGGTGAGCAATGGATACTGGGCAGGGGCTGGGACCAGAATAAATGGCCCGGCAAAACATACCCCACCAATGAAGAACTGAATGCCTTGTTTCCAGATAAACCCGTTTATATCTCCCGTGTTGACGGGCATGCCGCTATTGTGAACCAGAAAGCCCTTGACCTGGCAGGAATAAAAGCAGGACAATCTTTGACGGGTGGCGAAATAGAAACCAAAAATGGTAAATTAACAGGTGTACTGATCGATAATGCCAAAGAACTGGTAAGTAACCATATACCTGCACTTTCTCATGCAGATTATTCTAAAAGACTGATCGCAGCAGAAAAGAATTGTTTTGCAGTAGGCCTTACTACCATTACCGACTGCGGATTGAATTACAGGGACGCAGACCTGATTGACAGCCTGCAGAAAAGTGGGGCATTGAACATGCGCCTCTATGTTATGCTGAGTGATGAAAAAGAAAATTTTGATCATTATCTGCCCAAAGGACCTTATAAAACCGACAGACTCTATGTGAAAGGTTTTAAATTCTATGCTGATGGTGCATTGGGTAGTCGTGGTGCCTGCCTGTTAAAACCCTATGATGACAAAAAGGGCTGGCAGGGGTTTCTGCTCAATACCAAATCACATTATGATTCCCTGGCTGCTATCCTGGCCAATACCGATTTTCAGATGTGCACACATGCGATCGGAGATTCGGGTAACCGTCAGATCCTGAATACCTATGCCAAAGTACTGAAAGGCAAAAACGATAAAAGATGGCGTATTGAACATGCGCAGGTCATTAATTCCAGCGATTTTGACCTGTTTGGCAATTTCAGTATCATCCCATCAGTACAGCCTACCCATGCAACCAGTGATATGTACTGGGCAGCAGAAAGACTGGGTGCAGAAAGGCTAAAGGGAGCTTATGCCTACAAACAGCTACTGCAACAGAATGGTTGGTTACCCCTGGGTACAGATTTTCCGGTGGAAGACATCTCTCCTTTTAAAACCTTTTTGGCAGCCGTTACCAGAAAAGATGCCAAAGGGTATCCTGAAAATGGATTTCAACCAGAAAATGCTTTGAGCAGGGAAGAAACCATCAAAGGGATGACCATTTGGGCTGCTAAAGCCGATTTTCTGGAAAAAGAAGTGGGCAGTCTGGAAACCGGTAAAAAAGCAGACTTCATCATACTCGATAAAGACCTGCTAAAGATCGATCCAAAAGATATTCTTCAAACCAAAGTGATCGCCACCTATTCCGGTGGAAAGAAAGTTTACGGTCAATAATTGCAAATTTTTCTGCGTGTTATAAGCAGGTAAACTTATCGTTACCTGCTTATAAATACGCCCGGATAACGGTGTAAGGATTGTTTGTTTTGATAGACAGGTACGCCGTTTACCCAAACTTCCAGAATACCATCTGATAATGCTTGGGAATTTCCGATGACTGCATTGTCTTTCACGGTATCTGGATCCAGCAATACCAGGTCTGCATTATAACCAGGTGCGATGACCCCAATATTTTTTAAACCCACATGTTCGGCCGATAAAGCCGTCATCTTATGAATGGCCGTTTCAAGACTCATGATCTTTTTTGCACGAACATATTCGCCCAATACACGTGTAAAAGTGCCATAACCCCTGGGATGTCCACCATTGGAACCATCTGAACAGATATTGGTATTGGCCCAGGATAAAAAGGATGCAACATCATTGTCGGACATGGATTTCGCAACAATGGTTTCTGCCCCTTCTGTTTCGGGATGTTCATTCTCATATTTTTCAGCCGCAGCTACGAGGTAAATGAGGGTTTGGGCTGTTGTTTCATGGCGCAAAGCCGCTATGGCGCTGATTGTCTTGCCCTTAAAAGCAGCATTTGGCAGAAAACGGCTCATCACTGAAGCTTCAGGATCAAAGAGGTGTTCAGTGGCATAAGTAGCTGCCGACAGACTAGTAAAATCCTTATTGGGAAATAATACCCTGATCGTACTGCTCCAGAATTCGTAGGGATAACAATCGGCGGTAATATCAATGCCTTCCTGTCTTGCACGTTCCAGTTCTGCAAGAATCTTAGGTGCATCACCCCAGTTATCTTTCAAGGCAATCTTAAAATGGGAGATTTGTACAGGTAATTTAGCCTGCCTGCCAATTTCGATGATCTCATCCAAGGCGTCGGACAATTGTAGGTCTTCGCTACGAACATGACTGATATATCGTCCACCACCTATGGCGGTTGTCTTAGCCAGTTCAATCACTTCGTCCCGGCTGGAATAAAAAGCAGGCTCATATTCCAATCCGGTTGATAAGCCCAAAGAGCCTTTTTTCAGTTCTACTTCAAGTAGGATCTTCATTTTTCCTTGTTCTTCAAGAGTAGCCGGCCGGTGCAACTGGTCTTTCCCCATAACGATCTCCCGGATGCTTGCATGACCCGTATAAGTGGCCACATTGATCGCTGCAGGATTCCTGTTCATTAAATCAATGAGGCTGTCTATGGGATCACTGAAACCGTCCTGTCCGGAAACAATAGTTGTAACACCCTGGTTTACGGCAGCCAATGCATCCGGAAATGCTTTGAGACTTCCACCAACATGACTATGGGTATCTATAAATCCGGGAGCCAGCACTTTACCACCCCCGTTGATCACTTCTTCCCCCGGAAAGGCTGTAAGCTGCCCTACTGCCTGGATCTTATTGCCTGCAATTCGAACTGCTGCATCGCGTGCAGGAGTGCCTAAGCCATCAATCAGCTTTATGTTTTTGATCAACACAGTTGGGGTTACACTAACATTTTGTCCGTTAAACCATAACCTGGCGAGTTTTCTGGCAGCATCATTGTTGCCACTGCTCAACAGGATCAAAACCCTTTTGTGCACGGTGTCAAGGGAAATGAGGTTTCTGAATCCGGCCCAGCTTCCTGTATGGTAATAATCATGGAACACCGTATCCATGAACCAACCAAAACCATAGGGATAGGTACTGCCATCATTTAGTTTAACCGGTAGAAAAGCCTGTTGCATTGTTATTTGCTGAACCAGTTTTCCGGAAAACAGACTTTGCTCCCAGGTCAATAAGTCTTCCACAGATGAATAAAGGTTGCCATCGCCTGTAACACCATCGACATTTGTGAGATCATTTAACTTTTGGACACCATTGGTTTCGGTGAAACCATAAACATGGTTGCGGGGTACTTGTGGCAAGCATACTTGATACACATAGGTATCATTTAATCCCAGGGGACCTGTTATATTCTTTTGTATATATTCCTGTAATGGCATACCAGTTATTCTTTCTATGATCGCAGCCAGCAGCACATAATTGGTATTACAATAAGACCATTTACTGCCCGGGATAAACTCCGCTGCTGTTGGATGAGTTGTCATCAGCCTGATCAGCTTTTCATTGGTAAGTGTATCCAGCGGACTGCGGTATCGGATAAAAATGTCGAAATATTCTGGTAATCCCGAAGTATGGGTAAGCATATTCCTGATGCTGATCCCTTTATAATTCAGTTCAGGAATATATTTCCTGAAATCATCATCCAGTGTGAGTTTGCCCCTTTCAAACAGCTGAAGAATACCTACTGCAATAAACTGTTTGGTATCAGAAGCCAGGTTAAAGCTGGAATGCGTTGTCAATGCCTCTCCGGTCCTGACATCTGCTACGCCATAGGCTTTTTTAAATACTATTTTACCATTTTCTGCATAGAGAACGGTACCATTAAATCGATGGGTTTGGTTTAACCTGAGCAATAAGCTATCCAACTGATGAAAATTGACAGTGGACTGGCCATGCAACTGTATAACAAAAATGGCCAGCCATAGTACCAACAAATATTTTTTCATGAAGCAGTGGTTTTGAGATTTAGATAAACCTTATTCGAAACCAGTAAGTTAATAATTATAATGAAAGCATTGATTTTATCATCAGGATATCGATATGGTGTCCTCCCCACACTGCTGCTATGAAACAATATATTTCTTTACAAATTACTTGAGGAATCCACTACAAGCCATCTCTTTTGTACTACATAGCTTTGAGATGAATATCAGATAACCAAATGAAGAAAATCCTTTAAAAAAAGGGTTGAAAGAAAATGGCATCTGTAAAACTATGTTGTATGAGAGTATTGCTGGCAGATGATCATCCGATTGTTAGAATGGGAATTAAGAGGGCCATTGAAGAAAGCTATCCTGATGCTGAAATTATGGAAGCTTTTAATGCTGATGATTTGGAAAGAATGGCATTAGCAGGCCATTTTGACCTCATTTTATCAGATATATCCATGCCCGGACAAGATTTTACCGTAACCCTTAAAAATATCAGGAAAAAATTAACCAAAACCCCTTTTATCGTTTTAAGCGTCCATGATCCTGAACTGTATGCTGCCAGATTGATTAAACTGGGTGTTTCAGCATATCTGACCAAGGACTGTTCGGTAGCCGAACTCACGAAAGCCATCGAATATGTACTGAAGGGAAAAAAGTATATCACCAACTATATAGCAGATATGCTGGCTGATAATATGCAGACCAGTCATGAAGAACTGCATCATCAGCTTACAGACAGAGAATTTGAAATCTTCAAGATGATCGTTTCGGGTAAGCCCAATGCAGTGATTAGTCAACAATTGTCTGTAAAAGAAGCAACGATCTGCTGTACCAAATCAAAAATCAAGCGAAAAATGAATATCCGTTCCAATGCAGACCTGGTCAGGTATGCCATTGATAACCATATTATCGATTAGTGGACGGCCGATTAAATGAAGTTTTGAAGGCAGGTTACCTTACGATGAGGACAATGCTTAATTCCTTACCTTTGCAGCCTTAAAAACAAGCCGGTAAGGAGTTTATGAGTGCAAAATACAAAGAATTCTCAGGTCTCAATTTACCCTCCATTGAAAAAGAGATTTTACAAAAATGGGAGCAGGACAAAGCATTTGAAAAAAGTGTTACAATAAGGGAAGCTGCAAAGCCATTCGTGTTTTTTGAAGGCCCCCCCAGTGCCAACGGCATGCCCGGCATTCATCATGTAATTTCCCGAACCTTAAAGGATATGGTTTGCCGTTATAAAACCATGCAGGGTTTTCAGGTAAAGCGAAAAGGAGGCTGGGATACGCATGGCTTACCTGTGGAATTGGGTGTAGAAAAAGAACTGGGTATTACCAAAGAAGATATTGGCAAAAAGATTTCCATTGAAGATTATAACCGTAAATGCCGAGAGGCAGTATTACGATACAAGGATAAATGGGATGAACTGACCCTTAAAATGGGCTATTGGGTAGACCTCGATAATCCTTATATCACATTCGAAAACAATTATATTGAGTCTTTGTGGTGGTTGTTGAAAAAACTTTATGAAAAAGGGCTCTTATATGAAAGTGTCAGTATCCAGCCCTATTCACCCGCCGCAGGTACTGGCTTAAGTTCGCATGAATTAAATCAACCGGGTACTTATAAAGATGTAAAAGACACTTCTGCTGTAGCCATGTTCAGGTTGATTGATTCTCCAGGATCATCCCATCCAAAGACTGCTGCTATTCTGGAAAAAGCGGAAGCCGCCTGGAAAGGCAATACACATTCCATCCCGGAAAATGGTCTTGTATTTTTTCTGGCATGGACAACGACCCCCTGGACCCTACCTTCCAACCTGGGATTAACAGTAGGCGAAAAGATCGATTATGTCCTGATCAAGACATTTAATCCGTACACACATTTGCCCGTTTGTGTGGTCTTAGCAAAGGCCCTGATCGGGAAATATTTTAAAGAAGAGGGAAAAGACGCTGATTTTGATGGTTATACTGAAAAGTCCAAAGTACTTCCCTGGAAGATACTGGATGAATATACGGGTGCAGAACTGGAGGGTTGCAGGTATGAACAGCTCATGCCTTATGAAGCCAACAATGCCGAACAGGCAGGAGGTGATCCTTTTAGGGTTATTATAGGTGACTTTGTAACAACAGAAGATGGAACTGGGATAGTCCATACAGCACCTGCTTTTGGAGCAGATGATTACCGGGTTGGTAAAAAATATGGTATTGGGATCCTGACCATGGTAGACCGGGAAGGCAAATTTGTAAATGGTTTGGGCGAATTCAGTGGTCGTTATGTAAAGAATTACAAGGATGAGAAAGATTATGTGGATGTTAATGTTGATATCTGTGTCAAACTGAAAAAAGAAAACAGGGCATTTAAGGTTGAGAAATACGAACACAGTTACCCGCATTGCTGGAGAACGGATAAGCCTATCCTGTATTATCCGCTGGATGCCTGGTTTATCAAAACGACTGCACTAAAAGACAGGATGGTTGAACTAAACAAGACAATCAACTGGAAACCCAAAAGTACAGGAGAGGGCAGGTTTGGTAACTGGCTGGAGAATATGGTTGACTGGAATTTAAGCCGCAGCCGTTATTGGGGAACAGCTTTGCCAGTTTGGCGTAATGAAGATGGCAGTGAAGAGATTTGTATTGGTTCTGTTGCCGAACTACTTGAAAAAGCAGCTGAAGCCAATCGGGTTTTGGGTAATGAAATCAATAAGAATTTGTCGGCCAATAATCTGGATCTGCATAAACCCTATGTGGATGAGATCATACTGGTTAGTGCAACCGGAAAGCCCATGAAAAGGGTGCCTGATCTTATTGATGTATGGTTTGATAGTGGAGCCATGCCCTATGCCCAATGGCATTTTCCTTTTGAGAATAAGGAAATTTTTGCCAGCAATTATCCGGCTGATTTTATTTGTGAAGGTGTCGATCAGACCCGTGGCTGGTTTTATACCCTACATGCCATCGCATCCCTGGTAAAGGAAGACGTGGAAGAAGAACTTAAAAGATCAGGACTATACCCTCCTGTTGCCGGTGAATTAAAGGGTTTAGCGTATAAAACAGTGGTTTCTAATGGATTGGTGCTGGATAAGAATGGCAATAAAATGAGTAAGCGCCTGGGTAATGTGGTTAATCCTTTTGAAACCATTGAAAAATATGGTGCAGATGCTACAAGATGGTACCTGATCACCAATGCGAGTCCCTGGGATAACCTGAAATTTGATATGGCAGGTATACAGGAAGTACAGCGTAAGTTTTTTGGAACCCTTTATAATACATATCAGTTCTTCGCATTATATGCCAATGTAGATGGCTTTGCGTTTAAAGAAGATTATATTAAACCGGCTGACCGACCTGAAATTGACAGATGGATCCTGTCTTCCCTTAACAGTTTGATCAGGAAAGTGACTGAATCACTTGATGATTACGAACCAACATTAGCGGGCAGGGCAATTGAAGAATTTGTAGATGAACACCTTAGCAACTGGTATGTACGTTTATGCAGAAGAAGGTTTTGGAAAGGGGAATATGAAAAAGACAAGATCTCAGCCTATCAGACACTTTATGAATGTTTGGAGACCATCATCAGACTGATGGCTCCGGTTTCACCATTCTTCAGTGATGCTGTATTCAGGAATCTCAATGCAATTACCGGAAGATTTGATGCCGCATCAGTGCATCATACGACATTCCCGAAAGTCAATCCAGCTGCAATTGATCAGGATCTGGAAGAAAGAATGCAATTGGCACAGGATATCTGTTCTTTGATTTTATCCCTTCGTAAAAAGGTAAATATAAAAGTTAGACAGCCGCTTCAAAAAGTATTCATTCCGGCTCTTGACAACAAGATGCATGAGCATATTGAAGCGATTACAGAAATCATAAAAAGTGAAGTGAATGTAAAAGAGGTGGTTATCCTGAATGCCAATAATGATATCATCAGGCGTAAAGCGAAGGCCAATTTTAAGACATTGGGTAAAAGGCTGGGTCAGCAGATGAAATGGGCGGCCGATCTGATTTCAAAAATGGACGATGAAGCGATTGGTACGGTTTTGGAAGGAATGTACACCCTTAATGGAGTAGATTATGCCTTTGACAATGAGGACCCCATTGTGATACATCCTGAAGACATAGAAGTTACTGTTCAGGAAATTCCGGGATTTGAAGTGTCGACCAAAGGCAATTTGACAGTTGCGCTGGATATTATCATCAGTGAACCCTTAAAAAGGGAAGGTGATGCCCGTGAATTTGTAAACAGGATACAAAATATCAGAAAAGAGAGTGGATTTGAGCTTACAGACCGTATAAAAGTTGTTGTTTTAGAGAACAAAAATCTGTATTTGTCCATTAATGATAATAAAATCTATATTTGCGGCGAAATTTTGGCAGATGATATTGACTGGGTAACCTCTTTAGAAGGGGGTTCCGAAATAGAGGTAAACGAAACTTTGCTGAAAGTTAACATCACTAAAAAAGGATAAAACTGTATGGCTACAAAGAAACCTGCTCCCAAAAAAGCTGCACAACCCGTAAAAAAGGGGGCAGCACCAGCTGCCAAAAAAGCTGCTCCTGCAAAAAAAACTGCAGAAGTAAAAGTGCCAGTCAAAACTGAAGTTAAAAAAGCAGCACCTGCAAAAAAGGTAACCCCACCGACAACAACACCTAAGTCAGTGGCTATTCCTGAAATTCATGCAAAACCTGCAGCTAAGCCAGTCGCTATTCCCAAAGAAGAAACAAAAGTTTCACAACCTAAGCCCATTAAAAAACAACAGGAACCATTGAAAGAAGTAAAAGTACCCAAGACCAGTGTAAAGACCAGTGTAACATATAAACCACAATACACACCATTGGAAAAAAGAACAGACAATTTGAGATCAAATGAACCAATCGTAAGGTATAGTGATACTGACCTGACTGAATTCAGGGATCTGATCAATAAGAAAATGGAGTCTGCCAAAAAAGAACTTGCCTATCTGCAAGGTTTGATTACCCGAAAAGATGAAATGGGTGGCGACGAAAGTGATAACAGATATGTAACGATGGAAGATGGTGGCATGAGTATGGAACGTGAACAATTAAGTCAGATGGCCAGCCGTCAGATCCAATATATAGACCATCTGGAAAAAGCGATTATGCGCATTGAAAATAAGACTTATGGAATTTGCCGTGTAACCGGAAAATTAATAGATAAAGCAAGACTTCGTGCAGTGCCACATGCAACATTAAGTCTCGAAGCAAAACTGGGATTGGTAAAACCGAATCCAGGAAACGAATAAATAAAAAGTCCCGGATCAATCATCATATATGATTGATCCGGGACTTTTTATTTCAACTACTCAACTCAACAGGCGTAATATACAGTTATTTTACTTCCTGCATATCCACCAATCTTTTATAAATACCCTCTTTCCCGATAAGCTCCTGGTGGCTGCCTCTTTCTGCAATCTCCCCTTGATGAAGGACAATGATCTCGTCTGCATGACGGATAGTTGATAACCGATGAGCGATGACAATACTTGTCCTGTTCTGCATCATATGATTTATAGCATCCTGTACTAAACGCTCACTTTCAGTATCAAGAGAAGAAGTGGCTTCATCCAGAATAAGTATGGGCGGGTTTTTCAATACAGCACGAGCGATAGTAAGTCTTTGTCTTTCCCCACCACTTAGTTTACTGCCCCTGTCGCCAATATTAGTATCGTATCCCTCTTCTTTTTCTGTAATATACTGGTGCGCATTGGCAATAGTTGCAGCTTCTATGATTTGCGCTGTTTCGGCATGAGACATACCCAAAGAAATATTATGAGCAATACTATCATTGAATAATATTGGTTCCTGTGTTACAATACCCATTAGAGATCGAACACTATGGAGTGCATATTCTTTGATATTGATTCCATCAATCAGCAGTTCACCGCTACTCACATCATGAAAACGGGGTATCAGATCAGCCAGGGTACTTTTGCCGGCACCACTACTTCCTACCAATGCAATTGTCTTTCCCTTTTCAATTGTTAGATTTATATTTTTGAGGATCACCTTATCTTCATAATTAAAACTAACATTCCTGAATTCAATGGCATGTTTAAAGGAGTCAATGCGTTTACCATTTTCGTTTTCATCCACTTTTACAGGAGCCTGCAAAATTTCTTCAATCCTAACTATCGCAGCACTACCCTTCTGCATATTGTAAAAACTGGTGGAGAGAGATTTGGCAGGATTAATGACCTGACTGAACAACGCGATATACATGATAAATCCTTCGGGACCCAATATATTTCCAGAGAGTACCAGCTTACCTCCAAACCATAAAATACCGGATAATACCATCACCCCCATAAATTCACTCAGCGGACTGGCAAGATCTCGGCGAAGCTGAATTTTTCTTCTAACATGATATAGCTGGTCATTGGTCTTTATGAATTTACCTCTTAAGATATGCTCTGCATTAAAAGCCTTGATCACCCTCAATCCACTAAGTGTTTCTTCCAGTGTAGACAATAATTCTCCCAAAAGGATCGCCGAAACATTGGATTGTTTTTTCAGGCTACGGCTTATCCTGCCAATTACAATGGCTGTAAGCGGGAGAAAAATGAGTAGAAACAGGGATAATATCGGACTAATTACCACCAGTGCGATCAATATTGCTATCACATTCAGTGGGTCTTTGATAAGACCTTCTAAAGTTCCAACCACAGAAGTTTCAATTTCAGCGATATCATTGGTCATTCTGCTCATAACATCACCTTTACGCTGATCGGTAAAAAAGCCAATTGGCAATTGCAGGAGCTTATTGTAGAGTTCCAGTCGAAGTTTGGTGATGATTGTCATCTTGATAGGTGCCAGCACATAAAATGACAAATAGTAAAACAGGTTTTTTAAAAATACGGTGATCAATATCAGGATACAGATGATGCCCAATGCGAGAACGGTACCTCTGGGACCATTTTCCTGAATAAAATAACCTAATTTATAGTTGATGTATTTGATTCCATCAAATATGCTTAAGTGCTGAGGTTTAATGATATCCACTTTTTCCTTCAGGAAAATCAGTTTAAGAAAAAATGGTAGTCCACTCAGGGATACCAGCGAAAACAAAATAGACAAAACTGTAAAAACAAAATATAATATAATTCCTGATGTATGGTTTCCCAAATATTTAAAAAGCCTGGCGTATTTTTTCATTTTCCTTAATTATTGGCAACTGCAACAAATTATGTGCTGCTTCCTGTATTCATGCTAATTTTGCAGTTATCAAAGGTAAAGATTATGACAGAAGGAAAGCGTCAAAAACAAGTAGCTGCAGTTTTACAGGAAGAATTGAATGAGATATTCAGGAAACTGGGTTTAAATATGATACATAATGGAATGGTGTCTATATCTTCTGTTAAAGTAACACCCGATTTATTGGAAGCACGGATCTATCTTAGCCTATTCCAGATAGAACAACCTGAATTAGCGATGAAACTGGTAGAAGATAAAGCCTGGGAAATCAAGAAACAGCTTGCTGATAAGGTAAAACATCAGTTGAGAAGAATACCAGTTCTGCATTTTTATCAGGATGAAACATTGGATCATGTGTTTAAAATGGAAGCGTTGTTTAAACAAATCAATGATTCGAACAAGGAAAAGTAATTAATATACCCAAATCCTTCATTTTGAATTTTCTTTTTGCCTGGAGATATTTCAGATCCAAAAAAAGTACCAATGCAGTGAATATCATTGCCTGGATCAGTGTTGTAGCTATTGCTGTAGGTGCTGCGGCTTTGATCATTGTATTAAGTGTTTTTAATGGATTTGAAGGATTGGTAAAAGGATTGTACGTAGACTTTTATGCGGATATACGTGTTGGGCCGGTAAAGGGCAAAATTATCAGGCTCAGCGAATCAACCCTTTCCGGAATCAAAAAAATTGAGGGTATAACCAATTTCAGTCTGATAGCAGAAGAAAAAGCAGTGCTGGTAAATGGTGACTATCAAACAATAGTAATTGTAAAAGGGGTAGATGACGCATTTCCATTAACGAATAATATAAAAGCGCATATTGTTGCCGGCAGTTTTGACCTCGGAACAGCTGATCATCCAAAGATTGTAATTGGAGCTGGCATTGAAAATGCCACAGGAATAGATGTAAACAAGACATTTTATCCTATCGTACTCTACCTTCCTAATCGTAAGGCAACGAATTTTAGTACTCTAGATGCGATGAATTCCTATACGGTTTATCCAACCGGCACTTTTCAGGTACAACAGGAATTTGATGATAAGTATATCTTTAGTAATCTGGCATTTTTAAAATACATGCTGGACCTGAAAGACGATGAATATTCTTCACTTGAACTGAAAGTAAAACCTGATTATGCTGATCAGGTGAAAAAGTCTTTGCAAAAGGAATTGGGTAATCAGTTCCTTGTTCAAACACGTTTTGAACAGAATCAAAGTTTATTTACCGTAATGCAGGTAGAAAAATGGGTGATCTATGGCATCCTTTCCCTGATACTGGTCATAGCCGCCTTCAATATGGTAGGCGCTTTGACCATGCTTGTACTTGAAAAACAAAAGGATATTGCGGTATTGAAAGCGATGGGAGCCCATAATAGCCTGATACAAAAAATATTTATCAGTGAAGGATTTGTACTGGCGGGTATTGGAGGCTTATCCGGCATTTTTATAGCAGTTATGATTTGCCTGATTCAAACTAAATTTCATTTGATCAAACTATCCGGAGGCAGTTTTTTAGTGGATTACTATCCGGTAAAAATGGTTGGGTCAGATTTTGTACTTGTTCTGATGACATTAACACTGATTGCTTTTTTAGCAGCATGGATTCCTGCCCGAAAAGCATCCTTACAGCATTTTTCTTTAAAATCCTAACCCGAACTCACTCTTAAGCGTAATCTCCAAAATAATAATTACTGAACATTTAAAATGTTCAGTAAGCCGTAAATAAGCATAAAAAAAGAACTGTTGCCAGTTCTTTTTTTATGCTTACGATATTGAAATGTTTTTAATAGTCACCAAGCGTTTCGGGTAACTGTGCCAATGCTTTAGCAAGTTGTTCATCATTAGGTGCGATACCATGCCATTCATGGCTTCCTTCCATAAAATCAACACCTTTACCCATTTCGGTTTTCATAAGTATGCAAATGGGTTTTCCCTGACCTGTTAGAGATTTTGCTTTGTCCAATCCGGCAATCAGTTCATCCATATCATTCCCATTGGTTTCAAGGACCAGCCAGTTAAAAGCCTCAAATTTTGCCTTGAGGCTTCCCAAATTCATAACCTTATTGGTACTGCCATCAATCTGTTGACCATTGAAATCTACCGTTGCGATCAGGTTATCTACATGATTATGCGCTGCAAATAAGATGGCTTCCCAATTCTGACCTTCATTCAATTCTCCATCTCCGCAAAGTGCATATACCAATTTTGAATCATTGTTTAGTTTTTTGGTCAATGCAGCTCCGATAGCAACACTTAAACCCTGACCAAGAGATCCGCTGGCAATTCTGATACCGGGAAGATGTTCATGGGTAGTAGGATGGCCTTGTAACCGGGAATTGATCTTCCGGAAGGTAGCCAGTTCTTTTACATCAAAATAGCCGGCTCTAGCCAATGTAGCGTAAAATAAAGGTGAAATATGACCATTGGAAAGGAAGAAAATATCTTCTCCTGCTCCGCTCATTTTAAAATCGGGGTTATGAGACATAACTTTAAAATAAAGGGCTGTTAGAAAATCAGCACATCCTAGTGAACCACCCGGGTGTCCGCTTTGGACTGCGTGAACCATCCTTACAATATCCCTTCTTATTTGAGATGCAATTTCTTTAAGCTTCTTTGAGTCTGTCATTGTTATTTGGCTTTTGAGGAAGCGAAGTTAAGCGTAAAATCCTCTCAACTTAAGCAATAGCATCAAAAATCAGTTATAGTATCGGTTTTGAGTTATATATGTAAATTATTTTGAAAGGTGATCGATCCTAATTCAGCAAGCCAGTATTAGAAATACAATTTGTTGTCAGGAATTGAACAGTAATCCACTTAAAAAAGGCATCCTGTTGTATTTGTTTAAATCTTAGGATCATTTATTAGTTTTGCAGCACTTAAATAAGAAAGAAACATGTCAGAAGAATTAGATTTTATATTGGAAGAGTTAGAAAGTTCGATGAAAAAAGCAATTAGTCACCTGGAAGCAGAACTTACCAGGATTCGCGCAGGTAAAGCAAATGCTTCTATGCTGGAAGGTGTTCAAGTAGAATATTATGGAGCACCAACACCAATCAATCAGGTTGCAAATGTTTCAGTACTGGATGCCAGGACCATTAGTATTCAACCCTGGGAAAAAAATATGCTTCAGGCAATTGAGCGATCCATTTTGCAGGCTAATATTGGAATTACACCTCAAAATGATGGCGTTCAGATACGTTTATTTTTGCCTCCTTTAACAGAAGAAAGAAGAAAAGAGCTATTTAAAAAAGCCAGTGCTGAAGGTGAACAATCGAAGGTTGCTATCAGGAACCTAAGAAGAGATGGAATAGAAGATATCAAAAAGTTGCAAAAGGATGGATTAAGTGAAGACATTGCAAAAGATGCTGAAAAATCTGTTCAGGAAATAACTGATAAATTTATTGTATTGGTTGATAAACATCTTGCTGCCAAAGAAAAAGAAATGATGAGTGTATAGTTGTTTTGGCATCCACAATTTGATGTAACGGATCCCTTCCTTATTTTCTCAAAATTCGGAAGGGATTTTTGTTGGTACTGGTAAGGTATACCCCAAAAAGTATGATGGTAAGACAAAATATTTGCCAGGAACCAATAGATTCACCCAGCATAATGCCCCACAACACTGCCACAAAGGGGATCCCATATGTTACCATTGATGAAAAAAGCGTGCCCGCTCTTTTGATAAGCATATAAAAAAGGATCGAAGCCACAGCTGTACCCATGATACCCAGAATGGAGCTTGCTGCTGTGGAAAATAAAAAATCAGCATTATGAATGGAAAAAGCTGAAAAGTAACCGGTAACATACAGTATTACCAGACAGGGAATAATTAGCAATACAAAAGCTACTGTTGCAATATTTAGAGAACCAATACCCTTCATATGCCTGCCAACAATATTGACATTAATACCATATAAAAATGTTGCAATAACAATATAGATAGAGTATGATCCATTTTTAAAATCAATATGTCCGTTAACTGTAAATAATAACAGCAGGCCTGTAAGTCCGATCATAATTCCTATTATTTTTCTTCTTTCGGCTGTTAATTGAAAAAAAACAATACCAAGTGCGATGGTAAAAAGGGGAGTCAGGGCATTCAATATACCAGCAAGCGCACTATCGATCCTGGTTTCTGCTAAACAAAAAAGAAATGCCGGAAAAAAGCTTCCAATCAGACCTGATAATATGACCAATAGAATTTTCTCCCTTGGAATTTGTTTAAACGCCCGAAAAATAAAAGGAACCAAAACCAAGCCAGCACTAAGAATGCGTAATGCACCAACCTGATAGGGAGACAAAACGCGAATTCCTTCTTTCATAAGTATGAAAGAACTACCCCAGATAAAAGACAGTACAATAAATAGACCCCAGTTAAATAATTTTTCTTTTAGTGTCATTGTCTTTTGGTAAATAAGCTTCCAAATTAAAACTTATTAAGATAAATAAACACAACCAGACAAAATAAAAATGCCTTGTTCCTGATTGCTCATATTGGATAAAATGAATGACATGGATACTTTAAAAACAATGAATTATGCTTTTTTAAAAGGACTTTAATTCATTAGTAAAGGAAGACAATGCAATGGACCTGGCCCAACTGAAACATCTTATGTTATGGTGTACATTGAAATAAGACTGTAAAGGGTTAGTATATTTAATCAGGTAATGACAAGAGCCAATCCTGAACAGAATCAGCTCTTTTTCGCCGGCTTTATTTTTGGTGGATAATTTAAAGACATCAAAAAACAGTTTGTTCAGTCAATTGAGTTTATTTGCACCTAAAGCGACTAACACAGTGAATACGACCAATTACCAGATAAAACTTGATCAGTTTGAAGGACCTTTTGACCTTTTATTGTTTTTCATAGAAAGGGATGAATTGGACATTTATAATATTCCCATCAATAAAATAATCCGGGATTTCCTTGATTTTATTCATACACAGGAAAAGCTGAACATTGAACTGAGTAGTGAATTTATTCTTTTCGTTTCCACGCTCATGCGTATTAAATCGAAGTTGTTGTTACCCCGTAAGGAGATCGATGCTCAGGGTAATGAAATAGACCCCAGGCAGGAGCTAATAGAAAAAATACTTGAATATAAGCGGTTTAAAGAGGCGGCAGTTGAAATGTCTCAAATGGAGGCGATCAGAATGATGATTGTGAAAAGAGGGAATCTACAGAAAGAGATCACAGAAATTGGTGAAGAGGCTGGTGAAGGAACTGAAATCCAGACCATCACCATGTTCAAGCTGATGAAAGCATTTGAAAAAGTCATGCTGAGGGTACAGGCCAGGCAAAATAAACCTGTTCATACGGTTGTTAGATATAACTATACCACTGAAGGATGCAGGGAATACATGAGCCATCTTGTTTCTCAGGAAAAGACAGTTTCATTTGAAAAAGTATTCGATTTATGTGAAAGTCGAATCCATGCTTTATTTCTTTTTCTATCACTTTTAGAATTGGTTCAGCAAAAGTTTATGAAACTGATCATTGGTGAAGGCAGGAACAATTTTATTATAGAATGGAATGAACAGCGGGAAGAAGATTTGAAATTTGCAGGTTCAGAAGTGGAAAGAGCTACAGAAGAGACAATCCTGCCAGATTTAAATTAACCCAATAATAATTGAAAAAAAACGATTCCTTTAAATGGCGCTATCCAAAGGAATCGTTTTTATTATCCGCCAATCAGGTTAGATACCCTAACTTTTTCACTCACAAACTCCCTTACAGTAGCAGCTATTCCAAATGCATCATAGCCACATTCCCGATAAAGGTCTTTTAAGGTTCCATGCTCCACAATCCTGTCGGGAATACCCAATATCTTAATTTCAGCGTTATATGAGTTTGCAGCCATAAATTCCAGAACTGCTGAACCAAAGCCACCAGCTACGGTTCCATCTTCAACCGTAATTACTTTTTTAAACTTCGAAAAAACCTCATGAAGCAGGGCTTCATCAATCGGTTTCACAAAACGAAGGTCGTAATGTGCCGGATCTATTCCTTCGGTCCGAAGTTCCCTGATGGCAGACTGAACAAAATTGCCGGGGTGACCAAATGAAAGAATGGCAACATCCTCACCGTCTTTGATTTTTCGGCCCTTACCTATTGGAATAGCTTCTAATTCATTTCTCCAGTCCGCAAAAACACCTTCACCTCTGGGGTAGCGGATCACGAATGGCAACTGTATTTCAGGAAGTTGTGCAGTGTACATCAGGTTACGAAGCTCCTTTTCATTCATTGGAGCACTGATGATCATATTAGGAATACAACGGAAATAGGCAATATCGTAACAACCATGATGGGTTGGACCATCATCACCTACTACCCCTGCCCTATCAAGGCAAAATACGACAGGAAGTTTCTGGATAGCAACATCATGTACTACCTGATCGAAAGCCCTTTGCATAAAGGAAGAATAGATGTTGCAATAAACTTTCATTCCCTGTGTGGCCAAACCTGCACTTAGTGTAACGGCATGTTGTTCACAAATACCCACATCAAATGCCCGATGAGGCATTTTTTCCATCATGAATTTAAGAGATGATCCACTTGGCATTGCAGGTGTTACACCCATAATGGCGGCATTTTTTTCAGCCAGCTCTATAATGGTATGGCCAAATACATCCTGATACTTGGGTGGCTGCGGTAAATCATTGTTCTTTTTGAAAATTTCACCAGTGACCTTGTCAAATAATCCCGGGGCATGCCATTTTGTTTGGTCTTTTTCTGCAGGCGCATAACCCTTTCCTTTCACAGTTACAATATGTAAAAGTTTAGGGCCCGGAATATTTTTAAGATCCTGAAGGGTATCTACCAGTTTTGTGATATTATGACCATCAATAGGACCAAAATACCTGATTTTAAGTGCTTCAAAAAGATTGCTGCTCTTGCTGATCATACCTTTGAGGCTCAATTCCATCTTACTTACCATTTCACGGCTGAAATTCTTACCTGCAGGCAGTTTTCCAAGAATATTCCAAAATTCGTCTCTGACTTTATTATAGGTATGGGAAGTCGTGATATCTGTCAGGTATTCCTTAAGTGCACCTACATTGGGATCAATACTCATGCAATTGTCATTCAATATGATCAGTACATCACTATCTGCAACACCTGCATGGTTTAAAGCTTCGAAAGCCATACCTGCGGTCATACTTCCATCTCCGATAATGGCCACACTTTTTCTGTTTTCACCTTTGTATTTGGAAGCCATTGACATTCCTAAAGCTGCAGATATTGAAGTTGAAGAATGACCAACTCCAAATGTATCATAAGGACTTTCGGACCTTTTTGGAAATCCACTCAGCCCTTTATATTTACGATTGGACAAAAAGCTTTCCCGTCTGCCAGTCAAAATCTTATGCCCATATGCCTGATGTCCTACATCCCAAACCAACTGATCATATGGAGTGTTATAGATATAATGCAATGCAACGGAAAGTTCCACTACACCCAAACTTGCGGCAAAATGCCCCCCATGAACACTCACTACATCGATAATATATTGACGAAGTTCATCGCAAACCTGATGTAACTGCGACCGGCTGATCTTTTTAAGATCATCAGGCGAATCAATATTTTTTAAAAGAGGTCCTGGGACTATCTCCATATTATTGGGTTTAACTAATTGTAAAAGTAAGACATTTAAAGGGAAGCTACAGCAGGTTAAACAGCTGTAAAAGGAATAGGTTCGTCGGACTGATTTGTTTTTTTTACCAAATAGCCGCTTTATTTGCCATTAATCAAAAAGCGTTGTAACAGGGACTGGTTTAGTTTTATATTTGGGTTGATGAGAAAGAAAATATCAGCATACTGGCTTTGCCAGTTGTCGGGCTGGGGTACATATTACCTGGTTTGGACTTTTTTTTATTTCGCTATACGTACGAAGTCTTCCCCCTTTTTTTTTGAAATTCTTGCTACGGATGCATTGGTTGGATTATTCGTTACCCATACTATGCGACAATTAATCAGGAGTATGGGGGTATTGAACCAGAACCTTCAAAAGCAGATTACGGTCTTATTATTGATGAGTTTTTTATTCGCATTTATCAATTCGACCTGTGTAACTACTGTACAGACCTTTTTTCAATGGGATACCGATCAGCTTAAAAAATACAGTTTTCTTAACCTGATCATGAGAGCCAGCTTTGTTTCCTGCTTATTCTTACTGATCTGGAACCTGATCTATTTTACCTATCATTATATACAGAAAAGCCAGCAACAGCAGTTTGACAAGATCAGGCTGGAAAGCCTTGTAAAAGAACTGGAATTAAAAACCATTAAAGCCCATATCAATCCTCATTTCATATTCAATGCACTGAATAGTATCCGAGCACTGGTTGATGAAAATCCGGAAAGAGCAAGAACAGCCATTACAGAGCTAAGCAATATTTTAAGAAGTAGTATGCAGGCTGAAAAGCTTGAAATGGCTTCACTTGAACGTGAATTGAACATCGTAAAGGATTATCTGGCCCTTGAACTGATAAGATTTGAGGACCGTCTCCGGATTGAATATGATATAGATGAAGATACGCTGGATCAGCCTGTTCCACCAATGATGCTGCAAACCCTGGTTGAAAATGCGATCAAACATGGCATCAATAAACATATTTCCGGGGGTACCATTAAGATAATTTCCGACTTTAAGGATAACCATCATGAACTGATCGTACAAAATTCAGGTAGTTTAGGTAATTCCGTTAAAAACGAAGGCTTTGGCATAACCAGTACCCAAAACAGGTTGAACCTTTTATTTGGCAAAGAAGCAAATTTTGAATTGACCGATAAAGAGGGTGGCCTTATTGAAGCAAAAATCGTATTGCCTGTTAAAAGCATTTAAATTTATACCACCGAAAATATATTCCGTATGGCTGCAATCAAATCCATTATTATTGACGACGAACGTTTGGCAAGAAATGAACTGAAAAAACTATTACAAAATCATGCAGAAATAGAGATCATAGAAGAAGCTGCGAATGTGGATGAAGGTCTTGAAAAGATAGACCTCTTTAATCCCGAACTTATTTTCCTTGATATTCAAATGCCGGGAAAAACGGGTTTTGACTTACTTGCTGAAGTTGAAAAGACGCCAAAAGTGATATTTACAACCGCTTATGACGAATATGCGATCCGCGCTTTTGAAGTGAATGCACTCGACTACCTCTTAAAACCTATTGAACCAAAAAGACTTGCTGATGCAATTACGAAACTCCAGGATGAGCTTTTTAAAGAAAAAGCAGGTCTGGGGGGTGCTTTTAACAGGGGTCCACTAACAGAACATGACCAGGTATTTGTGAAAGATGGCGAAAGGTGCTGGTTTGTAAAACTCGGTGAAATACGCTTGTTTGAAAGTGTGGGTAATTATGCCAAAGTATATTTCAGTACCAATAAACCACTCATCCTCAAATCCTTGAATGCACTTGAAGAAAGGCTTGATGAGAGAATGTTTTTCAGGGCCAACAGGAAACATATCATTAATCTTCGTTGGATCGAAAAAATAGAGCCCTATTTCAATGGAGGACTACTGGTAGATCTGAAAGGTGGTGAAAGAGTGGAAGTCAGCCGCAGACAAACTGTAAAATTCAAAGAGATGATGAGTCTTTAACCTGTAAAAACAATTTATGAAGCACTTATTAGCTGCCTGTACTATTTTTATTTTTAGCCATTCTTTACTTGCACAGGATATCAATACCATAATCAATGCAAAAGAAGTAGAGCGGATCGAGACAGTGCTTTCTTCGGATGCAATGCGTGGCAGAAAAACTTTCTCCCCGGATATTGAAAGAGCTTCAGGTTTTATAGAAGCAGAGTTCCAAAAAATAGGCCTACAGCCATTGGCAGGGAATACCGGATACAGGCAGGAGTTTCATTTGCTAGAATCTTCCAATATTTCAACCCTATTGTTCATTGATGGTCGAAAAATACCAGATTCACTTATTGCTGTTTCATCTTTTAAAACTGAAGTGACTTTAACTGACAAAAACACTGAAATTGTTACCATCAATGCGGGAGATGATTTCAGAAAAAAATATGCCGCTTATAGTAGTTCCAAAAAGAATCTGTTGGTATTGGTAGATGGTTCGTTCAATAGTTTTGCAGCAAGGCTAAAAAGGAGGTCTCCTGTGAAATTTGATCAGCCTGAAAATACGATACTATTTGTATTTGGCACCAATAGTGCATCCAGCTTTTCGGCCAGCATTCAAAATAAAATAATAAAGAAACCATTAAATAATGTAGTTGGAATTTTAGCAGGAAAAAGCAAACCAGATGAATTTGTGATTTTTTCAGGGCACTATGATCATTTGGGTATTGGAAATCCGGTAAACAATGATTCTATTTATAATGGTGCCAATGACGATGCAGCTGGTACAACAGCAGTGATATCCCTCGCCAGGTATTTTAAATCACTCAATAACAACGAAAGGACATTGGTATTTGTAGCTTTTACTGCAGAAGAAATAGGTGGTTATGGTTCACAATTTTTTTCAAAGCAATTTGACCCCCTTCAGGTAAAAGCGATGTTCAATATAGAAATGATTGGTACAGAAAGTAAATGGGGAAAAGGATCGGCTTATATTACGGGATATGAAAAAACGAATATGGGGGCTATTTTACAGCATAATCTGCAGGGTTCATCATTTCATTTTTATCCCGATCCATATACCGATCAACATTTGTTTTACAGATCTGATAATGCAACTCTTGCAAGATTAGGAGTACCGGCACATACTATTTCTACTTCAAAAATGGACAATGAGCCTAATTATCATAAAGTTTCGGATGAAATTGGTACGCTGGATATGAACAATATGGCTGAAATTATAAAATCGATCGCATTGAGTTCCATATCTATCATTAGTGGAAAAGAAACACCAACAAGGGTTGATACAGGGAAACTGGATTAAACTTTGATCGGAACACTATGAATTGCCTCGCTGATCTCCTTGATCAGTGAGGTATTTTTTTCTATGGCATTACCAACAACGATCAAATCTGCACCGGCTTTACAATTGAGGTATGCCTTTTCAGGGTCTGTGATACCACCTCCAACGATCAGGGGGACTTCAATATTTTTAGCCACCAGCTCTATCATCTGTTCTGTAATCGGTCTTTTTGCTCCGCTGCCTGCATCCATATAAACAAGTTTCATCCCAAGCATTTCTCCGGCCATTGCGGTACACATAGCAATATCATTCTTATCAGCCGGAATGGGTGTTGCATTTGAAATATAGGAAACTGTAGTTGGGGCGCCACCATCAATGACCATATACCCGGTAGAAATGATTTCGAGTCCGCTTCGTTTTATAAATGGGGCACTTACAACATGCTGACCAATCAATAATTCAGGATTTCTTCCGGAAATGAGAGACAGGTATAAGACAGCATCCGCATACCTGCTGATTTGAGATGGTGAGCCTGGAAACAGGATCACCGGTATATTACAGGAAGTCTTGATTTGACTGATACAATCATCCAAATGATTGGAGATCACCAAACTCCCTCCAACAAAAAAATAATCAACACGGGATTCAATTGCAAGTCCAACCAGCTGTTCTACAGCTGGATTGTCAACCTTATCAGGGTCAATCAATACAGCAAAAGACTTTTTCCCGGTCTTTTTCTTTTCTACTAACTGGTTATACAATGTATGTGAATACTTCATGCAATTATTATATGATTGCTATTGCAAAAATGCAAAAAACTTTTATGATTATGGTGTTTAAATTTATAAGACTGAAATTAAAATAAAAATCTTTTTTACTATATCAAGGGATTTATGATCATCCCGCTCTGAAAAAGCGATAATTGGTAAAAATGTAGAAAATCTTGGTTTACATAATGAAAAAAAGCATTGAAACACTGGAATTTTTTAAAAAATCTTTCTACACATGTGAACATTGCCGCAAATCCAATGGCAGTTTGATAAAACAAGAAATACACCTATATTTTCCACAGCTTGTTGATATTTACAGACCATAATTGTAGAAAGCAAAAGATATTTTCGTCAACGGCTTTCAAATAACCGGCATATACTATTATTACCACTTTATAAATATTTCGTTACCATGGCTAACCCCAAAACAAATAAGGGCTTGAAATTCAATCGTCGATTTACCAAAGATGATATCAATCCTTTTGATCAGTTTGAATATGACTATCGAACCAGCATCATTAAGAATCCCAATGGAGAAGTTGTTTTTGAGATGAATAATGTTGAGGTTCCAAAACAATGGAGTCAGATTGCAACAGATATCCTCGCTCAAAAATATTTCCGTAAAGCGGGTGTACCACAAACAAATGGTGGCCATGGAAGAGAAACTTCTGTTAAGCAGGTTGCACACAGAATGGCTAATTGCTGGAAAGTTTGGGGAGAACGTTACAATTATTTTGCGAGTGAAAAAGACGCTACTATCTTTTATGAGGAGTTGGTTTTCAGCATTTTAAATCAATCTTGTGTACCAAATTCACCACAATGGTTCAATACCGGTCTTCATGAAAGTTATGGTATCACCGGAAAACCTCAGGGTCATTTCTTTGTTGATCCCATTACTGGTGAGCTTACAAAATCATCTAATGCCTATGAACGACCACAGCCCCATGCCTGTTTTATTTTGAGTGTAAATGATGACCTGGTAAATGATGGTGGCATTATGGATTTGTGGGTAAGAGAGGCCAGAATTTTTAAATATGGCTCTGGCGTAGGCACTAATTTTTCTCAAATCAGGGGTGCTTCTGAAAAACTCAGTGGAGGCGGAACTTCCAGTGGTTTAATGAGTTTCCTGAAGATTGGAGACCGTGCTGCAGGTGCAATTAAGAGCGGTGGTACAACCAGAAGGGCTGCCAAAATGGTTTGTCTTGATCTGGATCATCCAGAAATATTGGAATTCATTAACTGGAAAGTAGAGGAAGAAAAGAAAGTAGGCGCTTTGATTGATGCAGGATATGATTCTCATTATGAAGGCGAGGCCTATTTGACAGTGTCAGGTCAAAACAGCAATAATTCAGTAAGAATACCCAATGAATTTTTTGAAAAGCTGGAAAAGAATGAAGATTGGGAACTGAAAGCCAGAACAGATGGTCGTGTAATGAAAAAAGTGCCTGCAAAGGAAGTTTGGAAACAAATTTCTTACGCTGCCTGGCGTTGTGCGGATCCAGGAACACAATACGATACAACTATCAATGAATGGCATACCTGTCCAAAAGGTGGACGCATTAATGCAAGTAATCCATGCAGTGAATACATGTTCCTTGATAATACTGCCTGTAACCTTGCTTCAATTAACCTGCGCAGGTTCTTTGATGAGAGCAGCAATACTGTAGATGTTGAGGGTTTGGAATATATAAGCAGGTTGTGGACTGTTGTTTTGGAGATTTCTGTTTTGATGGCTCAATTCCCTTCCAAAGAGGTTGCCCAATTAAGTTATGATTACAGAACACTTGGCCTTGGTTTTGCAAATCTGGGTACTGTTTTGATGTTGAGCGGTATTCCTTATGACAGTGAACAAGCCAGGGGAATTGCAGGTTCAATTACTGCCATCATTACCGGGATTGCCTATAAGACCTCAGCAGAAATGGCATCCTTTCTGGGAACATTCAGCAAATACGAAGAAAACAAAGAAGATATGCTTCGTGTAATGCGCAACCATCGTGCAGCTGCTTATGACGCTGAAGGTGCTTACACAGGTTTACAAATTATACCCCAGGGAATAAAAGCAACCTATTGCCCGGATTATTTATTGAAAGCAGCCACTAAATCCTGGGACGATGCAGTAAAACTTGGTGAAAAGTATGGATATAGGAATGCACAAACCACTGTAATTGCACCTACCGGAACAATTGGATTGGTAATGGATTGCGATACTACCGGAGTTGAACCTGATTTCGCATTGGTTAAATTTAAAAAACTAAGCGGCGGTGGCTATTTTAAGATCATCAATCAGGCTGTACCCAATGCCCTTAAAAATTTAGGGTACAGTGATGCAGCAATAAAATCCATAGAACAATATGCAGTTGGTTCAGCCAGCTTTGAAAATGCGCCATTTATAAACAATAAAACGCTTTCTGAAAAAGGATTTACAGCCGAAGAAATCAAGAAATTGAATGATTCAGCTAAAGCAGCCTTTGAAATTGGTTTTATATTTAACAGATTTTCATTGGGTGATGCCTGTTTACAACGATTAGGGTTTACTGAAAGTCAGTATGCAGACTGGAATTTTAATATGCTGGAAGCATTAGGATTTACAGAGGAGGAAATTGAAGCAGCCAATGATTATATCTGTGGTACCATGACGGTAGAAGGTGCCCCCTATCTTAAAGATGAGCACCTGCCAGTTTTTGATTGTGCCAACAAATGTGGTAAGAAAGGTGCAAGATTTATTCATGCACATGGACATATTAAAATGATGGGTGCCTGTCAGCCATTCCTCAGCGGTGCCATTTCCAAGACCATTAATCTACCCAATGAGGCTACTTTGGCTGATATTGAGGATTCATATATGCTTAGCTGGAAACTGGGCTTAAAAGCTTGTGCTTTGTATCGTGATGGCTCAAAATTGTCGCAGCCGCTTAGCAATAAATCAGACAAGAAAAAGAAAACAGAAGATGCAGTTGAAACAACTACTGAAACTGTTGCTGAATCCACACAAAATAATACCCTTAGTCTTTCTGAACTTAGTGTTGATGAATTACTTGAAGAAGTGCAGCGTAGAATGGCTGCATCTACAGATACCGGCCTTAAAAGGGCATTATCAAAGATCGTTGAACGTAAGACTTTACCGGCAAAAAGAAGGGGCTTTACGCAAAAAGCAAGGGTTGGGGGACAAGTTATATTCCTCAGGACCGGAGAATATAATGATGGAACCCTGGGTGAAATATTCATTGATCTTGCAAAAGAAGGTTCTACCCTTCGCAGTCTGATGAATTGTTTTGCCATTTCAGTTTCTGTTGGCTTACAATACGGTGTACCATTGGAAGAATTTGTAGAAAAATTTGTGTTTACCAAGTTTGAACCGGCAGGAATGGTAGATCATCCCAATATCAAGACCACAACTTCACTGGTAGACTTTGTTTTCCGTGCGCTTGCCTTTGATTATTTGGGAAGAACAGATCTTGTTCATGTATTAAACAAACCCGAAATTGGTAATACAGGGGAAAATGATCTGGAAAATGCAAAACCTGGTGTTCCTGAATTAAGTAGCATCCGAATTTCAGGTCCAACTGGTATACCTACCCAAAAAATAATCCGCAATCAGCAAGCTCCAAAACCAGCAGAGGCCGGATTGGATATGGTAAATGCAGCTGCCAAAAACATGCAGAGCGATGCACCTGCCTGTAATACCTGTGGTCATATCACGATCAGAAGCGGAACCTGTTACAAGTGTCTGAACTGTGGAAACAGTATGGGATGCAGTTAAACATCAAAAGATAAAGAACATAAAAAAGCCGCTCCAATAACTGAGCGGCTTTTTTATGTTCTTTATCTTCAACTGATCATTTTAGATTTTTAAATAAGAGTGAAGCCAGTTTGGTTTTTAGCATTCCAGCTCTCTATCAGTAAAACAGTAGCATTGGAAATCGTTTATTTAAGCTTGCATTGTGCAAGGTCAACTTCGTCCATCAGGTCATTATAGCCTACAACCAGACCCTGAATTTTAATAGCAGTACCAACTTTCAGATCTTTAAGTTTTGTGATTTCTGCAGAATCAATATTACATGCAATATTGTTCAAGGAAACAGTCACTCCCGAAATATTAGTAACATTACCTTCCAGCAGGACTGCCTGGTTTATATATTTTTTATTCGCTTCTCCGGCGTTGTCCTTAAAATCTTTTGAGAATGCTTCTGCTTTCAGTTCAAATTTAGCTTTTTCAGCTGAAGGATCCCTGTGTTTCATCGATGAAGTCAAAGCCATACCAAGGTCAACAACTGCCTGTGTTGCTTTTTCCCTGTTGAAGGCAACCCAAATACCTGCAATTACTATAATAGCAATAATGGTGTAGATAATTTTCTTTTTCATAATAATTTAATAATGTTAAAACGCTGATTGTTTTGTCCCGGTAAAAGTCGCTCAGCGATTTTTTCAAAATCATGACATTCGACACATTTATTTGTGATTTAAATCACAAATTATTCTGATTTCAATCATGCCGGATGGATTATTCCGAAAATACTTTTGTACCCGTAACATTAGTGTTATACAATCAATGAGCATAACATTCAATCGTTCCAGATTATTCAAATTCATCAAATAAAACCAAGTGTATGAAAAGAAAGGTTCCCTATCAAAAAGGCATTATCAGCCTGTTTTGTTTGCTCCTCATTTCGCTGTTCCTAGTACAGTGTAAAAAGGAGGGCTCCGTTGCATCTACAGTTACAAGGGCACTTGTTACAACGCCTGATTCAACAATATTCTCACCCTTTTATGATTCAACTGTAATTTCAACAGCTGACGCAAATCCGGATGTCAATGATGTGATCGTAACAGAAAGTGTACAAAGTATTATCAAAAACAATTGTGAATCAGCAACCTGTCATGGTGGTACTGGTGTTACTCCTTATTTAAACACCTATGCAAGTGTGAAGAGTATGGTAGTTCCAGGAAATCCGCAGGCTAGTTTACTTTATCAGCTGATTACAACAAGTGATCTTAAAAAGGCAATGCCACCTGTTAATTATGGGGTGGATCTTACAACTGCAGAAAAGAACATTATTTACAATTGGATCTTGAATGGTGCCAATGAGTTTCCAAGTTTAACAGATTATCGTCCAGCAGCTGTTGCCATTATTAATCATGGCTGTACTTCCGGTAATTGTCATAATGATGAAACTAGTACTGGTGCATGGGCAAGAAAAGGTTTATTAGGTGCACTAACAACTTCTGATACAACTACTTTCAAATATACAAACCCTACTACTGGCGCAGTTACTTTATATGCACAATTATTGGATCCAAAATTAACACAGGTCTACACAGCATATAAAGACAGTGTAAGACAATTTTATACTGATACGCTTGCCAATGCAAGTTACAGGCCATATAAAATTTTTGCTACTCCGATCTCAGCCAGCAGTACAAGAGGGCCGTTCAATACCTATGACGATCTGTTGCTTGACATCTGTTATCCAAAAGCAGTTCGTTCCAATTCAAGTGTTGTATTCACAAATACATCAGGTGTGAAATTCTATGTAAAAGGTGATTATCTGAATGGAACCAGCAGTCTGGTATCAAGAATAGATTCATCCTTATTACTGGCAAATCCCCGCACTAAAGTATGGGCAACTGCACAACAAGGTAGTATGGCCTACAGCGATGGTGGTTTGACCTCATCAGATATAGCACTGGTTAAAGCCTGGTATTTTGCAGATCCCAATATTCCCAATTGGTGGAAATACGGAACTGATGGTACAGGTATATTCAAATACAGAAAATCAGGTAACATCATCGTTAAAAAATAAAAACAACTTTAAAATATTTTTTATGAATAAACGAATTTCATATCTGGGGTTAATCAGCTGTATCCTGCTATTCACCTCCTGCTACAACAATAAACAAGATATTTCTCAACCAACAGCATCTTCAATTGATGAAATATCCTTCGTTCATGATGTTGTACCTATTGTAACTTCAGGATCCTGTGGTTGTCATAATAATGGTGGTACCAGTGTTGTCCAATTCTCACATCTTGATACCGTATTTTATAGTGTGATCTCTGCCAGATCTACCATTTTTGGAAATATGGCAAATGGAACAGGTGTTCATCCAGGTGGTGGTGGAGTTGCCTTTACGCCATCTCAGGCTGCAATTATTTCAGAATGGGTTGCACAGGGTGCTAAAGATGACTACGCTGCACCTGCTGTAACCGGTTCAATTACTTATACTACCAATATTGTTCCTATCTATCAATCTGTTTGTAAAGGAGGAAGTTGCCATGGCGGTCTCGGACCAGTACTTGACTATGCAATCCTGGTTTCCGAAAAAAGTGTGTTAAGCACAATGATGGCATCAGCTGGCGCAAGCGGACATCCTGGTGGAACAATCAGTTTGGATCAAAGTACAACTTCAACTTTCCTGGCATGGATAGCTCAGGGAATGAAACAATAACATCAAACACCATCATTATTAAACCAAAAAAATTATTAAAATGAAAAAGATCACATTATTACTTTTAACATTGACACTATTTGCCGGATTTGCTGAAGCACAAACCTATAAAACCAGGGATGCTTATATTTTCTTCAATCCCAATAAAGACCCAAGTCATAAGGATTATGCAGCAGCCAGCAAAGAAGCAACGGCAGTTCTTAAAGTGGAAACCAATGATGTTGCTTTACTGGTTCCAATGAAAACATTCCATTTCAATAATGCATTACTGGAAGAACATTTCAATGAAAACTATTTGCATACAGATAAGTTTCCTAATGCAACATTTAAAGGAAAACTGATAGGTTTCAATAAAGATCAGCTCACAAAAGACGGTGTTTATAACCTTTCTTCTGAAGGACAGGTAACATTACATGGTGTAACCAAAAATTTTAAAGCCCCTGTTAAACTGGAAGTAAAAGGCAAAAAAGCCACTTTCTATTGCATCTTTAAAATTAGGGCTGAAGAATACAATATAGATATACCTGGACTTGTAAAACCAAAGCTTTCTGATGAAACACCCATTGAAGCAACCATCAACTTCCAATTAAATTAATTTGACAATCTAATACATAGATTATGAAAAAAACATTGTTATATCTTCTTGTGGCTGGTTGCTTCTGTGTAAAAGCAACTGCCCAGGATGACCTACTGGCAGGTCTTGTTAAAGACGACAGTGCCGTCGTAAAACAAAACCTTACCACTGCCACTTTTAAATCCACCCGTATTATCAATATGCAAAGTGTTGAAATGACAGGTAAAGGAAATCTTGAATTCATGATATCACACCACTTTGGGAATATTTGGAACACAGGAGCTGGCTGGCAAAATGTAGCCCAACTGTTTGGATTGAATTCTGGTGTAGCATTTACGTATCTTTCATTTGACTACTCACCTACTAAATGGCTTGAACTGGGTGCTGCCGCTACTGGCAATTCACAGTATGAAAGCTGGGCTAAGATTAACCTGCTGAAACAACAAACCGGTAAAAAGAATATACCTGTAACGGTGGACTGGTTTTCTTTGATGCACGTTGATGCTACAGCCGGTCCAAGTGAAAATAATTTAACCTGGAACAGGTTCACTTACCTGCATCAGATCCTGATTGCCCGGAAATTCAGTGAAAACTTTTCTTTACAGGTGATGCCATCTTATATTCACCTGAATGATGTTCCTTATGGTTATAATAATACCAATAATATTTTCTCACTTGGACTGGGAGGACGTTATAAACTGACCCATAAAACAGCCATTACTTTCGAATATTCCCGTCAGTTAAATGGATACAAGAACCAGATTGACGAAACCGCAACAGTTTTCAGCTATCAACCAAATCTGGTTTCAATAGGCTATGATTGGGATACTGGTGGACATATTTTTCAGTTCTTTATTACCAGCACCAACCAGGCGAGCAATATCACCCAGTTAAGTGCCAATAATAACAATTTCGCAAAAGGTGCTTTTGCCTTAGGATTTACCCTTAACAGAAGCTATGGCATCAAAAGAGTAGTTGCAGCTGCAACACATTAATCTAACGCATAAAAAAGGAACGCTCCAGATCAAATCCGGAGCGTTCTTTTTTTATTACAGATGTTCTCGCTTGAATAAAAATATCAGGATCATTAATCCAATACTTGTATTACTGCTTTATGCTGTGCAGGGGAAATGTTATTAACCGGTAAGCATCATCAAAGCCACTTACATTTAAATATTTTATACATTTGGAAATATGCAATTTAGTTTCAGCTACGAAAAAAGTAAAGTAATCCAGGGACTCCGATATCATTTTATCTCAAGAGGCGATATCAAATGGATGATGATACTGGTCAATATATTTGCCGTAATATCTGCACTTTTGTTTTATTCCAAAAAAATCAGACCCGAACCCTTTCTCCTGGGTTCACTGATCTGGATTCTTATGATGAGCGGGGTTTGGTACCTTCTTCCTTATACGATTTACAAAAAGACAGCTACCTTTAAAGACAGTTTTATTCTATCTGTAAAAGCAAATTATATTCATCTGGAAACTGAAATCGGATATACTCAGTGGGAGTGGAACCGATTTAGCAGGTATTTTGAAAGTCCGCACTTTTTTCATCTATATTTTAATGAGAAGACATTCTTCCTTATTCCCAAAGAAAACATGAATGAATCATTATTACATGAATTCAGGGGAATATTACAGGAAAAGATCAGGTAGCATTTCAACAGTAAATTTGGTATTACAGGTCCTTTTCCATGACATAATGCGGGATTGTCAATTCGAGGAATTCATCACCTTGTATCTTATATCCTAATTTTTCATAAAACCCTATTGCAGATTTTCTGGCATGCATGACCAGCTTTTTAAAACCCTTATCCCGGGCTACTGTTTCTGCAAAGATCATCAGCATTCTGCCGATTCCGGTACCCTGAGAACCATTTCTCACTGCCATTTGCCTTAATTTGGCAACCCCATTTCCCTTATCGGTAAACATACAGCACCCCTCCAGGTCTTCTTCGTCAAAACAACCCAGCATAGTATCATTTTTTGCTCTTTCCAGTTCTTCTGCAGTAAATTCCAATCCAAGTGGTTTTCTTAAAACCTGGTATCTTAGATCCAGCATTTGCTGATATTCTTTTGTTCCGTAATCTATCTCTCTCAAGGGCATATCTTAGTCAATTTAGAAGGACAATATAGTAATCATTTTGCAAAAATTAAAGAATTAAGCGAACCTTCAAAAAAATTACAATCCTATTAAATGTTAAATTTTTATTGCATAGGTAAATATCCCCTGGAGCCTATTTAAAAATGATAATGAACGCTCGTGAAAAAGTAAGGCCCTGGTTTTTTGAGCCGAAGCAGAACCCCAATAACTTACTATCAAACCTACCTTTCACTTACCTCTAATATACCTCTAACCTACCCTTAACCTACCCTATAAAGAGGTAAGTTAAGGGTAGATGACAGCATGATGATACTAGTATCATCACAGCATCAAGTACAGAGATGGTATGGATCAAAATTGATCCATATCGTATGAACATCAAAAGATCAAATGCTTTTAATGCGATCGTTCACAGCAAATAGACTGATACCCTTACCTACTTACAAGTAAAAATTTAGACCCCAATTGCGGTGAACTTGTAAAATTTCTGAACTGTAGTGCTTAAAATAAGGGTCTGCTTTGTCCTGAAAAAACACATGAATGCAAGAAAATAGCATTCAGGAACGCAGCAAAAATTTAAAAATCAGGAATTAAATTGATCAGATTTTGCAAAAAAAAGTCATTTTTCAAGGCGTTTCAAATAAAATCAGCATTACACAAACCTGCTTGAACATCAATAATATAAAGGCTTTAGAGGCAAAAATCATTAAAAAATAAAGCAATAATAATAAAGTAGTAATCTTCCAAATAAATCTTGTTAAAACAAAATTCAGATAAACCCTTGCAGATTTAGTAAAAAGTATATTTTTGCGGCTGTAAACAAAACTTATTACAATGTCAGACATCGCAAACAAAGTGAAGAAAATTATTGTCGACAAATTAGGCGTTGATGAAGCAGAAGTAACCAATGAAGCTTCATTCACTAATGACCTCGGTGCCGATTCTTTGGATACCGTTGAATTAATTATGGAATTCGAAAAAGAATTCAACATTTCTATTCCTGATGAGCAAGCTGAAACCATCACTACTGTTGGACAGGCTGTAGCTTATTTGGAAGAACATGCCAAATAAGATTCACTTACTCCATTAATGGAATAATTAATCCGCCTTTCTGAGGCCTCGTGCCACTTAAAGGCGGATTGTCACTTAAACGGGCTTGTACATTATGCAATTAAAAAGAGTTGTTGTTACTGGTATAGGTGCTATTACACCTTTAGGAAATAACCTTAATGATTATTGGAATGGTTTGATTAATGGCGTTTCAGGTGCCGATTTAATCACAAATTTTGATGCCAGTAAGTTTCGTACAAGATTTGCCTGTGAAGTTAAGGGCTTTGATCCCGTTGCTTTTCTTGATCGAAAAGAAGCAAGAAAAATTGACCGTTTTACACAGTTTGCTTTATATGCAAGCGATCAGGCAATGACTGATGCTGGACTAAACAAAGAGAATATCAATCCGGATCGTGTTGGTGTTGTCTTTGCAAGTGGTATCGGTGGTCTCATCACTTTCCAGCAGGAAGTAATGGAATTTGCAAAAGGAGACGGTACTCCCCGTTTCAATCCCTTTTTTATCCCCAAAATGATATTGGATATTGCCGCTGGACAGATATCCATGCGCCACAATCTAAGAGGACCCAATTTTGCAGTTGTAAGTGCCTGTGCAAGCAGCACCAATGCCATCATTGAATCTTTCAACCTACTCAGACTGGGCAAAGCTGATATTTTGGTTACTGGTGGTAGTGAAGCCGTAATCAGTGAAGCCGGTGTTGGCGGTTTTAATGCCATGAAGGCAATGAGTGAACGTAATGATGACCCAAAAACAGCATCCCGCCCGTATGATAAAGACAGGGACGGTTTTGTCATGGGCGAAGCTTCCGGTGTTTTGATAATGGAAGAACTGGAACATGCTTTGGCTCGCGGAGCTAAGATCTATTGCGAAATCATGGGTGGTGGATCTACAGCAGATGCGCATCATATTACTGCACCCCATCCTGAAGGATTAGGCGCAACCAATGTAATGCTGGCAGCCCTTGAGGATGCAAATATGAAACCCGAAGAAATTGACTATATCAATACCCACGGTACTTCTACTCCTATTGGAGATGGCGCCGAAGTAAAAGCCATAACAAAAGTATTTGGTGAACATGCTTATTCTTTAAACATCAGTGCTACCAAGTCCATGACCGGACATTGTTTGGGAGCAGCAGGTGTAATAGAAGCCATTGCCTGTATTCAGGCGGTGAATCATGACATTGTTCCTCCTACGATCAATCACTTCACCGATGATCCGGAACTGGATCCCAAACTCAATTTCACCTTCAATAAAGCACAAAAACGTGTTGTAAACGCTGCATTAAGCAATACCTTTGGCTTTGGCGGGCATAATGCATGTGTGATTGTGAAAAAATTTGTAGCTTAATCTTGTGCAAATACTTAGAATATTATTCAAATCCCCACAAACACAATTTGAAAAGGAAATACAAAATATCCTGGGCCTAAGGCCCGGGAATATTTTATTATACCGTACAGCATTAAGTCACAGATCTGTAAAAGATAGCCCCGACGAGAATAATGAAAGACTGGAATATCTTGGTGATGCCATCCTAAGTGCCATCGTTGCTGATTATCTTTTTAAACGCTACCCTTACAAAGGCGAAGGCTTTCTTACCGAAATGAGGAGTAAGATGGTGAACAGACAGCAATTGAATGATATTGCAGTTAAAATGGGCCTTAAGAAGATCACCCTTTACAATAAATTCGATGGATCGCTCAAAAGCAGCCAGATATTCGGCAACACCCTGGAAGCTGTGGTTGGAGCTGTGTACCTGGACATTGGTTATAACAAGGCTAAAAAATGGATACTGGAACAGATCCTGATACCTCATATGTTTGTCGATGACCTTGAATTGGTAGATATCAATCTAAAAAATAAGCTTATTGGCTGGGCCAGCAAAAACGGCAAAACCCTTTCTTTTGACCTGGCCGATGAAAAACAGGAAAGTGGCAGAAGAATATTTACGATCAATGCTGTTCTGGACGGTGAAATACTTTCACAGGGAAAAGCCTTTAATAAAAAAGATGCCAGTCAGATTGCTGCTCAGGCCGCAATTGAAAAAATTGGACTTTGATGGAAGATCTACATGTGACATTCCTGCTCAAACTGGAATTTATACTGTTGCCAACATCCTGATCACCGGAATCATTACCCTCTCCTATTTCAGTACCCATTAAATGGAAGCTATTTCCTGACACAGTTCAATCAATACCCCATTCGTACTTTTGGGATGCAGGAAACAAACCAGTTTATGATCAGCTCCTTGTTTGGGTTGCTCATTGAGTAGAACAAAACCTTCCTTCTTCATCCGTTCCATTTCCTGATAGATATCGGCTACTTCAAATGCGATATGGTGTATGCCTTCACCTTTTTTTTCAATGTATTTTGCAATCACCCCATCCGCTTCGGCACTTTCCAGTAATTCTATCTTGGTTTCTCCCTGCTGAAAAAATGCGGTATTGACCTTTTCACTTTCTACTTCTTCTTTTTTGTAACAGGGTGTATTTAATAATTTCTCAAAAAGGGGTATAGATATTGCAAAATCTTTTACTGCTATGCCTATATGTTCAACTTTTTTCATGCTTTACATTTTAAAAATTTGCTTTACGAAATATGGAATTTCAGCTGTTGTTGCATTTTGAGGACAAAATTATAGAACCTAATGGTTTAGTTTTGTGTTTATACTTAGATATAAATTTAATCCCACTATGCTCAAGCTTCCTGTTTATTTAGATAATAATGCTACAACTCCAATGGATCCGAGGGTTCTGGAAACAATGATCCCCTTTTTTACTGAACATTTTGGTAATGCAGCCAGTCGTAACCATCCCTTTGGCTGGGAAGCAGAAGAAGCTGTTGACTATGCAAGGGAACAGGTTGCCAAACTGATTGGTGCAGATCCTAAAGAGATCATTTTCACTTCAGGTGCTACAGAAGGTGATAATTTGGCTATCAAGGGAGTCTATGAAATGTATGCTGCCAAAGGCAATCATATCATAACTGCCAATACCGAACATAAAGCTGTACTGGATACCTGTAAACATATTGAAAAGACCGGAGGTGAGGTTACCTATCTTTCTGTTAAAGAAGATGGATTAATTGACCTGGCCGAACTTGAAGCTGCCATCAGACCAACTACCATTTTAATTGCATTGATGTATGCCAACAATGAAATAGGTGTTGTGCAACCAGTTAAAGAAATCGCTGCCATTGCAAAAAAACATGGTGTCCTCTTTTTCTCTGATGCAACACAGGCAGTAGGTAAGATCCCCGTTGATGTATTGAAAGATGGTATTGATATCATGGCTTTTACAGCACATAAAATGTATGGACCCAAAGGTATTGGTGCCCTATATGTTCGCCGTAAGAACCCAAGGGTTAAAGTTACCGCACAAATGGATGGCGGTGGTCATGAAAGAGGTATGCGCAGCGGTACCCTTAATGTGCCGGGTATTGTAGGTTTTGGAAAAGCCTGCGAATTGTGCAGACTGGAAATGGAAGCCGATACAGCCCGTATCAGTGTACTCAGGGACAAACTGGAGACTGCCCTTTTAAAACTTGATGAAGCCTATGTAAATGGCAATAGGGAGCATCGTTTACCACATGTCAGCAATATCTCTTTCAAATATGTAGAAGGTGAAGGTTTGCTCATGGGCTTTAATAAAAACATTGCCCTTAGTTCTGGATCTGCCTGTACTTCAGCCTCACTGGAACCCAGTTATGTACTAAAAGCACTTGGATTGGGTGATGATCTGGCACATAGCAGTCTTCGTTTTGGATTGAGCCGCTTTACTACCGAAGAACAAATTGATTATACCATTGAACAAATTACCAATACCGTTCTTAAATTAAGAGAAATGAGCCCTTTATGGGAAATGTTTAAAGAAGGTATTGATATGAACAATATTGAATGGGCACATCATTAATACCATTCTTCCTGATGGTTATCCGCCAGAAATAGTAGTATAGATTTGTCTCAAACCATTTAAACAACACTTAATAAACCATTTAAAAAATAAACAATCATGGCATACTCAGAAAAAGTAATTGATCATTACAGCAATCCCAAGAACGTAGGTACTTTGGATAAAGGCAGCAAAAATGTTGGAACCGGACTGGTTGGAGCACCCGAATGCGGCGACGTAATGCGTTTACAGATCGAAGTAGACGATGCCACCGGCATTATCAAAGATGCCAAATTTAAAACATTTGGTTGTGGTTCTGCAATTGCTTCTTCTTCACTGGCAACAGAATGGCTGAAAGGAAAATCAATTACAGATGCAGCAAATATTGACAATATGGATATCGTTGAGGAATTAAACCTTCCCCCCGTTAAGATCCATTGTTCTGTTCTTGCAGAAGATGCAATCAAAGCAGCAATCAATGATTATCGTAAAAAGAATGGCCTTGAAGAACTGGTTTTTGAAGAAAAAGGCGTTCACTAATGTGCAGTATTTTTCATGTTAATCCATGGAAAACTGATGGAGGATGGACTTATGACAGAAATAATGAACAGTACAACAGATACAGCTACCGCTACTGAATCTGCAAGTAAAGCAGATCTAAATGCTATTTATGTTAGCGATAAGGCTAAACTAAAAGTAAAACATTTAATGGAAGAGGCTGGCATTGCCACAGATCCTGCTTATTTTCTCCGTGTTGGTGTGGTAGGTGGCGGATGTAGTGGTCTTAGCTATAAACTGGATTTTGATAATGAACAAAAGCCAATGGATCAGGTATTTGAAGATAATGGCGTAAAAGTGGTTACTGATCTGAAAAGCTTTTTATACTTAGTAAATACAGAACTTGATTTTTCTGATGGCCTCAATGGCAAAGGATTTTTCTTCAAAAACCCTAATGCCAGCAGAAGCTGCGGCTGTGGCGAAAGCTTTGCCGTATAATTATTTTTTTGTGAGTTTGGTGAATAACAAATTAACCCTGCTGTTGAAAAATAGCAGGGTTTTTGTTTATGCAAAGTGAAAATTTTGATTCTAAAGCATTCAGAACCAACTATGCCTTAGTTTTGATTTATGTGGCTGATTTGTAAAAAAGAATGGCAGCAATTTTTCAGTAGCCTTACTGGCTATATCGCCCTGCTGATTTTTCTGGTCCTTAATGGATTATTCCTGTTTGTTTTTCCCGATACCAGTATTTTTAGTTTTGGATATGCCACACTTAGCAATTTTTTTGAAATAGAACCCCTGATCCTGTTATTCCTGGTTCCCACAGTAACCATGCGCAGTTTTGCAGATGAATATAAGTCCGGCACTTATGAATTATTAAAAACTTGGCCTTTTACACCCGGACAAATTGTTTCGGGTAAATTCTTGGGGGCATTACTCATCATCCTAACAGCACTCTTACCTACCATTATCTATGCAGTTTCCATTCAGCAGCTCAGCAACACCGGGGGCATTGACCTTGGCGGTATCATAGGCAGTTATATCGGATTAGCGCTGATCAGTGCGGTATTTGCAGCCATTGGTATTTGCAGCAGCAGTTTTACAAACAATACTGTAGTGGCCTTTATTATTGGGGCATTCCTTTGTTTTATACTCTTTCGTGGGTTTGGGGCTATCAGCAAACTTCCCGTATTTTCAGGTGGTTGGGATTATTATATTGAAATGCTTGGATTGAATTTCCATTATAAAAGCCTAAGCCGGGGTGTAATAGACACCCGAGACGTGCTCTATTTTACAGGTGTCATTTTTTCCTTTCTGCTCATCACCCAAAGAAACCTGCTTAAAAGTCAATGAAACTGTTTTCCAACATATTGAACCATAAATTCTGGTGGGCAGGTATTCTTGTCCTTTTCACTTTTATTTTACTGCTTTCAGGTTTACTGCATACACGCTTTGACCTTACCCAGGAAAAAAGATACACGCTCAGTAATGCGACCAAGGAACTGCTTTTACAACCGGAAGAACCTGTTGAGATCGATGTGTACCTTACCGGTAATCTAAGTTCTGGTTTCAGGAAACTTAAAATAGCTACGGAAGAATTATTGGAAAATTATCGTGATTACAGCAAAGGAAGACTGCAGTTCAGGTTTATTAAACCAGATGAGGGTGTGGATGACAGTTCAAGGGCTCAACTCTATGACAGCCTGGCCAAAATGGGCATCAAACCTTTCAATAATACAGAAAGTAATGCTGAAGAAAAATCTGAACGCTGGATCTTTCCGGCGGCATTGATCAAATACAAAGACAAGTCATTGGCAGTTGATCTGATGAGTGGTAAAAGTGGTATGGATGAAGAAAGTACCCTCAATTATTCCGAATCCCTACTCGAGTTTAAATTTGATGATGCCATCCATAAACTTACCCGTAATTCATTTCCGGTAGTCGCATATGCAGCAGGAAATGGTGAACCGTTAAATCCTACCGTCAGAGATCTCTTTGACCTGATGCGCAATAACTACCGTTTTGGGGTCATGGACCTTCATCAGGGGATCCTCAATGCAGATACTATCAGTGCCTTGTTGATCATAAAACCTTCTGTTTCTTTTACGGAAGATGAAAAAATCAAGATCGACCAGTATATCATGCAAGGTGGAAAAGTGATCTGGTGTATTGATAAACTATATGCCGAATTTGATAGCCTGCTCCGTGCTAAAAGTGATTTCGTAGCTTTTGATAAGAATCTTAACCTGGATGATCAATTATTTAAATACGGTGTAAGGATCAACAGCGATCTACTGCAGGACCTGGATGCTGCGAAACAACCTATTGTTGTTGGCAATCAAGGAGGTAAGCCCCAGATCGAAAGACTGCCATTTCCTTACTACCCCTTACTCACCTCCCCTTCCGGACATCCGATTGCTAAGAATCTGGATAGGGTATTGAGTATTTTCCCCTCTTCTATCGATACTGTTAAAGCCCGGGGAATCAGGAAAACCATATTGCTGGCCAGCGATACCAATAGCAGGATGCTAAGTACGCCTGCCATTATAAGTCTGCAGTCTGTAAAATCTGAAGAGGATATTCAAAGCTTTACCCTGGGTAATGTTCCGGTCGCAGTTTTACTGGAAGGTAATTTTAATTCCCTCTATGCCAACAGGTTTAGTCAACAAATGCAGGACAGCATCCCTAATCTTACAGGTATGTCATTTCTGCCGGCTTCAATAAAGCCTTCCAAACAGATCGTAATGAGTGATGCTGACATTGTAACCAATGTGGTTACCCAAACTGATGGGCCTCTACCCATGGGAACCCAGCAATTTGAAAATTACCAGTTTGCCAACCGTGAGTTCTTTATGAACTGTATGGATTATATGGTTGGTGATACCGCTATTCTGGAAACAAGGAATAAAGATTTTACCCTTCGCTTACTCGACAAAAACAAATTAAAAGAGGAAAAAACATTTTGGCAGATCATTAATACAGGCGGTCCAATGCTGTTGGTCTTATTAACAGGATTATTTATTCAATGGAACCGCAAAAAGAAATATACAGCATAAGCTTACTGTACATTTACATCTCTCAAATCTGCTGAATGACTTCACATCAAATTGTTTATATCGTATTCGGACTGGCATTGAGTCTGGCACTTGTTTTTGACCTGGGTTTGCTCAGCAAAAAAAGTGCTGTGGTAACCATTCGGAAAGCTTTGTTTCAAACCCTTTTCTGGATATTACTGGCTATGGCTTTCTTTGTTTTCCTGTTATTTGAAGAAAGCAAAAAGTTTGCCCTGGAATACCTCAGCGCTTACCTCATGGAGTGGAGTTTGAGTATCGACAATATTTTTGTATTCATCCTCATATTCAATGCTTTCATGATAAAGGAAAAATATTATGGTCGGGTATTGCTAATCGGGATCATGATGGCCATTCTATTCAGGATCATTTTTATTACAGCAGGAGTCGAACTGGTAGAAAAGTTTAGCTGGATCATGTACATTTTTGGGGCATTTCTGGTATATACAGGCATTAAAATGTTCAGGAATGAAAAAGAAGAAGATTTTGACCCCTATAAAAATAAGGTTTACCTCTTTTTAAACAGGTTTCTTCCCCTCAATCCTTCAGATGGACATGGCAGGTTTATCATACGTGTTGATAAAAAACCGCAGTACAGCATCTTATTTGTCGTGGTGGTTTTACTGGCCAGTATTGACCTTGTCTTTGCTTTGGATTCCATTCCTGCGGTCATGGGTATCTCACAGGACCGTCTGGTGATCTATACTTCCAATATATTTGCCGTATTGGGTCTTCGAAGCCTGTTTTTCCTGCTTCGGGGTGCAGTCAATAAATTCAGTTTCCTGCAATATGGAATTGCATTGGTACTTGTGATAATTGGTTTAAAAATGCTTGGAAAAATTTTTGTAGACCATTTGTTGAACAAAAATGAACAGGTCATCTATTCTCTTCTGGTTATTATAGTGTGTATCGGTGGTTCTGTTGTAATTTCAATGTATAAAAACAGTAAAACCCAATCCTGAATTGCCTTATTCCAATCGTAAGATAGCAGCATTGCTGCATGCAGATGCAACCATCGTATCTGATACCATAATTACACAACTGCTTACAGACAGCAGGAAGATCGTTTTCCCAGCTGCTTCCCTTTTTTTTGCGCTTAGTGGCAATCGAAGGGATGGTCACCAATTCATTGCAGAAGTCTATGAACGGGGTGTCAGAAACTTTGTTGTTCAAAAAACATTCGATCCTACAGCTTATCCGGATGCCAGTTTCCTGAAAGTGGATCATGTTTTACAATCATTACAACAACTGGTAGCATACCACCGCAAAAATTTCTTCATTCCGGTTATTGGGATAACCGGGAGTAATGGTAAGACCATAGTTAAAGAATGGTTATACCAGTTGATGCAACAGGAACAAACCATCATTCGCAGCCCAAGGAGCTACAATTCGCAACTGGGAGTACCCCTGAGTGTCTGGCAGATCAATACCCAGCATACAATGGGCATTTTTGAAGCAGGTATCTCTACTACCGGCGAAATGCAGGCATTGGAAAAGATCATCCAACCTACTATCGGGGTTTTAACAGGATTCGGAGAAGCCCATAATGAAGGCTTTGACAGTGAACTCGGGAAATGGCAGGAAAAACTAATGCTTTTCGTTCATTGCAATACGCTTATTTATTCTGCCGATACTGCATTGAGTGAGCCAGTCCTGCAAAACGTTCAGCTTTTTAGCTGGAGCAGGAAAAAAAATACCGCTGATCTCTATGTAAAAAACGAAATAAGAACGGGCAGTCAAACCCAATTGACCATCGTTTACAAGGAACACGAATACAGCATTTATGTTCCTTTTCTGGATGCGGCCTCGGTAGATAATGCCCTTACCTGTTATGCTGTATTACTGATAATGGGATATGACCATGTAACGATTGCCGGCAGGTTACTCAGACTATTACCTGTTGAAATGCGTCTGCAACTGATCAGGGGAGTGAATAACTGCTCAATATTGAATGATAGTTACAGTAATGATATCAATTCATTAGGAATTGCACTGGACCATTTAAAACAGCAATCCGGGAATACCCATACGACCGTTATCCTTTCTGATATTTTACAGTCCGGACTTTCTGAAGATGCCTTATATCTACAGGTAGCCAATCAGCTCAAAGAACGTAATATCCATAAGCTGATTGGGATTGGGGATCAGATCAGCAGACACCAGGACCTTTTTACAGAAGTCCCGCAAAGCATATTTTTTAGTTCAACAGAACAATTCTTACAACAAACCACCCTTCATCATTTCAGGGATGAATTCATATTACTTAAAGGAGCTCGGATTTTTGCTTTTGAACGAATTGGAAAATGGCTGGAACAGAAAGTCCACCAAACTGTACTGGAAATCAATCTGTCTGCCCTGGCGCATAATCTGAAGGAATACCAGAAACATTTATTGCCAAGCACTAAGCTGATGGCCATGGTAAAGGCATATAGTTATGGAAGTGGCTCCGCCGAAATTGCCAGGACCTTACAATTCTGTAAAGTAGATTACCTGGCAGTAGCCTATGCAGATGAAGGGGTGGATCTTCGTAAAGCGGGCATCAGCCTGCCCATCATGGTAATGAATACCGATGAGGCTGGTTTTGATGCATTGATCGATTATAATCTGGAACCTGAAATCTATTCTTTTCATATCTATAATGCATTGAACCAATACCTCCTTGAACAGGGGGTAGCGGATTTTCCGGTTCATATAAAACTGAATACGGGCATGAACCGACTTGGTTTTGAACCAGCTGAAATTAAAGCATTGGCACTGCAGCTCAAACAAAAACAATCCATGGTGGTAAAGTCTGTCTTCAGCCACCTGGCTGCCAGTGAAAATCCCCATTTTGATGATTTTACAAGGCAGCAGGCAGACTTGTTTATAACTGCCGCCAACCTGCTTGAAGAAACGCTGGATTATCCTATCATCAGGCATATTGCAAATTCGGCAGGTATTTTTAGGCACCCCGACCTACAATACGATATGGTAAGGCTGGGTATTGGTTTATATGGTGTAGACAGTGCCAGGGAAAGCATATTATCCCTGGAACCCGTAGCCTCATTGAAATCAACAATAGCCCAGATACGTAAAGTAAAAGCAGGGGATACTGTAGGGTATAACCGAAATGGAAAAATAACCCGGGATAGCCTGATCGCAGTTGTCAGGATAGGTTATGCTGACGGATTTAACCGGAAATTGGGTAACGGTGTAGGGGCCATGTTGGTCAATGGCTTACCCGCAAAAGTGGTGGGCAATGTGTGCATGGATATGACGATGATCGATATTACAGCGATTGAAAATGTAAAAGAGGGAGATATCGTGGAAATTTTTGGAGCACACCTGCCTGTACAGCAAGTCGCAGACTGGTCGGATACCATCCCTTATGAAGTGATGACCAGTATCAGTCAGCGTGTTAAGCGGGTTTATTTGGAAGAGTAAAAAATAATGGATCATAATACATAACAAAATGGAAAAATCGCCACAGGCCAATAACCCATTACATGGAATTACATTGGAAAAGATACTCAACCAATTGGTAGAAGCCTATGGCTGGGAAGGATTAAGCTACCATATCCAGATCAACTGTTTTCATAGTAATCCATCCATACAGTCCAGTCTTAAATTTTTAAGAAAAACACCCTGGGCCAGAACAAAAGTCGAAAATTTTTACCTGTTCAGTGTCCGCAAAAATAGGATCGTATTACCTACTAAAGCAGTTTTGACTGCAACTCCTGGTACAACTGAAGATGCGAAGGAAAACAAGCCTGAAGCTTAAATACTCAACCTATTCTGAAATCTAGGGTAATGTTCTGCAGCTATATGATCCGTATTTTTCAATTTTTCACCCAATCGATCCTGTTACTATCAACTGCGCATAGGAAAAGCTTTTGCTTTGCCCGATGAACCAGTAAGTGTTACTATTTTATAAAAAATTAGCCTTGGGTCTTGGGGGCTAAAGCTACCATTTGGTTAAACAAATGCATCCAAAAAAATCTGTGGGTACAATTTAACCAGGATCGATCCATTTAATCCAACAGGTACATCAAGACAAGGCTGAAAGATTACTGAAAAATTAATTGAAGTATGTTTGAATATCGGTTAAACCTCGTTTTAGCCTTGTTTATGCCTTGTTTTAGCCTTATTTATGCCTTGTTATAAAAGACAAGGATTACATATGGTGTTACAAAGAATAATGGGAGGTAAAAACAATTTTGAATAGACAATCAATACTGAATTGGGACTTAAAATAAAAAGTAGGAGAACCGGAAATCCGGCCTAAAAAAGTATGCACTATAACGGAATTGGGTCCATAATTGACCTGAAAATGAAAAAAAAAGTAAAAACTACTGTCTATATCAGAGAGTATAAAGACCAAACTCTTTTCCCATTGCTTTAAAACCCCTACTTTTGCGTCCCTGAAATGCGGATGTGGCGAAATTGGCAGACGCACTAGACTTAGGATCTAGCGCCGCAAGGCATGTGGGTTCGACCCCCTCCATCCGCACATTTTTATGCTCTTTATTTACAGAAGAAGAGAAAGGCGTACATTTTTATGTATTCCTTTTTTCTTCTGTGATTTAAAGCGGACCATCTCAATCTATCAATTTCAAATATGGCAACAGTTACAAGAGAGAACATTGGATTACTGAACGATAAGTTAACAGTAACTATTTTAAAAGATGATTATTATCCCAGCTTTGAACAAAGTCTGAAAAAATATGCTAAAACCGCCAATATTCCAGGATTCCGTAAAGGAATGGTTCCTGTTGGTGTGGTAAAGAAAATGTATGGTCATGGTGTATTTACCGAAGAGGTTCTGAAAAATGTTGAAAAATCACTGAATGATTACCTGACCAGTGAAAAATTAGAAATTTTTGCGCAGCCGCTTCCCCTGGATAGCGATGCTAGTCATATCAATGTAAATGAACCTAAAGACTATACTTTTAATTTTGAAGTGGGTCTGAAACCTGAATTTGAATTGGATGCCTCTAAAATCAAGGTAACCAGGTATAAGATCGAAGTTACAGAAGCCATGATTGATGAAGAAGTAGATCGTTTACGCGTTAGGAATGGTAAGATGACTGAACCTGAAGAAGTTACAAATGATGAGAATGTACTGAACGTAACTTTTGCTGAAGCTGATGCTGATGGTAATGTACTGGAAGGTGGAATAGTTAAAGACAATAGCTTACTGGTTAAATATTTTTCTGAAAGCTTCAGGAGCAATTTTCATGGAAAGAAGAAAGACGATACAGTGCTGATTCAGCTGAAAGCTGCATTCGATGAAAAGGAACTTGACTTTATTCTTACTGATCTGGGTCTTACCAAGGATAATAAGGAAGATGCTGATAAATATTTTAAACTTACCATCAGTAAAGTTGGTTTTGTAGAAAAAGCAGAGCTGGATGAAACATTCTTTATTGCCGTATATCCCAACAAAGAAATCAAAACAACTGAAGAATTCCGTACTGCTGTGAAAGAGGAAATTGAAAACTACAATGCAGCTCAAAGCAGCAATCAGGTTCATGATCAAATTTATCATCACTTACTGGACCATGTGCATATTGATTTACCTGAAAGTTTCTTAAAACGCTGGATACAAACAGGTGGAGAAAAACCCAAAACAGCTGAAGAAGCTGAAACAGAATATCCTTCTTTTGCCAGTCAGTTAAAATGGTCTTTGGCTAGTAATAAGTTAATGGAAGAGAATAAGATCGAAGTTTTACCTGAAGATATCCGTGATTTTGCCAAACAACAGTTGTTCCAATATATGGGTGGTCAGCTGGGTGCTTTGGGAGATAATCAGCAATGGATTGAAGATTATGCCAACAGGATGATGCAGGATAAGAAATTTGTAGAAGACAGTTATCATCGTATCAGTACCGAAAAAATGTTCAGTGCAGTTGAAAAACTTGTACATACAACAGAAGAACTGATCAGTGCAGAAGATTTTGCATCAAAATTGCACCACCATCACCATTAATTTCAAGTAAATAGATGTATAAAAAAGAAGAGATTGATTTATTTAAAAATCAATCTCTTCTTTTCTTGTATGATGATCTCACCATTATCCAAAATATTCCACAAAAGACCTGTGGGTTTCATATAGTTTGATCGCATGAAGCTGTACGCCTTCGGGTAACCAGGGAGCCAGATGGTTCCAGATCTCAACAATCAGTACTTCGGCACTGGCCATTTTACCCTGCATAAAATCAACATCCAGGTTCAGGTTTTTATGATCCAGCTTATTGATGATATGTTCTTTGACCAGTTTACTCAGGTCTTTGAGATTCATAACAAAACCTGTTTCGGGATTGACCTCTCCTTTTACAGTAACATAGAGATCAAAATTGTGGCCATGCCAGTTTTCATTGGCACAACCTTCAAATATTTCTTCATTTTTTTCTTTGCTCCAGTTGGGATTATACAACTTATGTGCGGCATTGAAATGTTCAACCCTTGTTAAATACACCATCGCTTCAAATCAATTTTTGCGCAAAGGTAATGTTTGAAGCTAAATGTTGCAAAGCTTGTCTGGTTCATTGCTAAATACGACCTTTATAACCATGAAAATTGTGATCACAGCTGCAACAAAAGGAGAATGGACACCAACCAGGGATTGTATGGACCCGGGTTTTCTAACCGGTGAAAGGGGCTGTAGCATTCATTTTCATACGGGCAGGGTAGGAATGCTGGCAACTGCTGTATCACTTATGCAGGTCATTATACAGGAAAAACCTGACCTGATCATTCAGATGGGCATAGCCGGAACATTTGAACCATTATTGCCAATTGGTACAGTAGTAGCAGTTAAAGAGGAAATACTAGGCGACACAGGTGTTTGGGAAGATGGTATATGGAAAGATCTGTTTGATATGTCGCTGGAAGAAAAAAACCAATCACCCTTTAAACAAGGCAGATTAACGAATCCATTTATCAGCGAATACAATGTTTTAAACCTTCCTGCGATAACGGGTATTACTGTAAATCAAGTATCGACAGATAACACCAAAATTGAACATCTGATCCATAAATATCAACCCGTTATAGAAAGTATGGAAGGTGCTGCTTTACATTATGTATGTACCCTGCAGCAGATTCCTTTTTTACAGATCCGGAGTATATCTAATATGGTAGGAGACCGAAATAAGCAACGTTGGAATATACCGGTAGCATTACAACATCTCAACAAAACCATACTGGATCTTGTTGCTATCATCAGTCAGAAAACTAATTTATAAACCTTTTTTAAATAGCGCAATTTGAAATTATCACTTGGGTTTTCGCCTTGTCCGAATGACACTTTTATTTTTGATGCACTGGTCAACCATAAGATCGATACAGCAGGACTTGAATTTGATGTACATCTGGAAGATGTACAAACCTTGAATGAATGGGCCATAGAAGGTAAGCTGGACTTCTCAAAGATCAGTTATGGGGTATTGCCATTGGTCATGGAAACCTATACTATTTTAAGCAGTGGCGGCGCACTTGGCAAAGGTGTTGGACCAATGCTGATCTCAAAAGCATTACCTGATCTGATAACGAATCAGATCAACGATTTGACTGTTGCTATTCCGGGAAAGAATACCACTGCACATGTATTGTTTTCACTCGCCTATCCTGAGGCAAAGCATAAGGTCTTCACCTTGTTTCATGAAATTGAAGACGCTGTTTTGCAGGAGAAAGTTGCAGCAGGTGTGATCATACATGAAAACAGGTTTACCTATCATCTCAAAGGATTACATAAGGTGGTTGACCTGGGAGAATACTGGGAAACAAAACTCAATATTCCTATCCCATTGGGAGGTATTCTGGCAAAAAAAAGCCTGTCTGCCGGATTAGCAAAGCAAATGAACACCCTGATCAAACAGAGTATAGCCTATGCTTTCAAGCACCATTATGATCAGTTGGCGGATTATGTAGAAGAGCATGCACAGGAAATGAGTAAAGAAGTGATGCGCAAACATATTGATCTGTATGTGAATGCTTTCTCGACTGATTTAGGTGATGCTGGCAAAAAGGCGGTAATGACCCTACTGGACGTTTACAGGCAACAACATCCGGATGAAAAATCTGGGCAGGAAGTAATCTTCATAGATTAGATCATTTGTTATTGAAGGGGTCACTCTTTTTTCAGGACCCTGCCATAAGTTTCAAGACAACGTTTACGGGCTACTTCATGCACGACCATCGGTTGTGGGTAATCGAAACTATCCAGTTCCGGAATCCATTTTCGGATGTATAGTAGTTGTTTGTCAAACTTTTCTGTTTGCAGTGCTGGATTAAATATCCTGAAATAAGGAGCAGCATCACAACCGCAACCTGCGGCCCATTGCCAACCACCATTATTGGCAGCATAGTCGAAGTCCATCAGTTTGCTTGCAAAGTATGCTTCACCCCATTTCCAGTCGATCAGCAGGTGTTTGGTAAGAAAAGAGGCCGTAATCATCCTGACCCTGTTATGCATGAAACCGGTAGCATTTAATTCCCGCATGCCGGCATCTACTATGGGATAGCCTGTTGTACCATTACACCATTTTTTAAATTCAGCTTCATTATTGCGCCATTCGATCTGTTCATACAGATTTTTAAAACATTTTCCAACCCTGACACTGGGAAAGTTCCATAAGATCATGTGATAAAAATCGCGCCAGATCAATTCATTCAGAAAGCCCTCATTCAGATTTTTTGCTGCCTGAGCCAGTTGGCGAATACTAATAGTACCAAAACGCAGGTGAATTCCTAATCGGGAAGTACCCTTTAATGCAGGGAAATCACGTTGGGCAGAATAATGACTGATGATAACTGAATCCATTATCGCATTGGGAAAGTTATGATCTGTTTCGTTGAAGCCCATTGAAGAAAGTTCAGGTATCTCCAGGGGATCTTGTTTGAAGAAATTAGAAAAATACGTTTCTGTGGGATATGGTTTAAGGTAAAAATGGGTCAATGCTGCCTTCCATTTTTTACTGTAGGGTGTAAACACGGTATAGGGTGAGCCATCCTCTTTAGCAATCTCAAGTTTTTCAAAAATTACATGGTCTTTATAAAGTACCATTTCTGCAGCATTTTCCTGCAGTAAGGATTTGATTATTGCATCCCTGTCGATGGCATATTGTTCGTAATCTTCGTTGGTAAAAACTTTGCTGATCTGATATTGGGAAAGTAATTGTTGAAAAGCTTCAACAGGAGTGGCATAAATGACCCGGAGGGTACTGCCCATTTGCAACAATTCCTTTTGAATGGCAGAAACCGCATCATGAATAAACTGAACCCTTTTGTCGGATCTGTCTTCCAGCTGATCCAGGATATTCGTATCAAAAATAAAAACCGGCAATACCGGTATTCCAGACTTCAATGCATGGTATAAAGCAGCATTGTCCTTTAGCCTCAGGTCTCTACGAAACCACATGATATTGATAGTGGGCATTTGTCTATTTTAGTTTAAAACAGGAACTGGCTCAAATAGTTCAGACAAATAAAGGAGCGATCCAGTTTTTATGGAGATGGTCAGAAAGCTGATGATTATAATGCAAATTGTCAATGGATTGAACCCACCTGATTCCATAGATGGCATTGGTTAGAAATACTTCAGATGCTTGTTTAAGGTCATCAGTACCAATAATAGTTTCTTCAACGGGTATACCCTCCTGGCGCAGACTTTTAAGCAGGTATTTGCGGGTAACTCCTGAAATACATCCCTGCGTAAGCGCCGGTGTTTGAATGATGCCATCTTTTACAATAAAAATATTGGCAATGGTACTATCAGCGATTTTGTCGAAAGAATTGAGTAGCAGCGCATCATTCAATTTCTGCTCTTTAGCCCATAAGGCGGCCATACTGTAACAAAGGAAGTTATTGTTCTTGATGGAGGAGAGTGAATCACAGGATTTTTTGGCAGGGTTATAGATACCCATGACCAATCCATTTTCATTGAATTTGTTGTTAGCTGTATTTAAGTCCCAGGTTTGAATCAGATAATTGGGATTATTGTTTTCAGTGTCGTAAAGTCCACCGTTGCCTCTGAATACAGTGATCCTGATCCTGGCATATTTGATGTGGTAGTTTTTTTTAGCCAGTTCCAGAATCTGCTCCCTGAACAAATCCGAAATAAAAAAGCTGGGTTTATTAAACTGCAATGTTTGCAATGAGGTAAAAAGACGTTCTAAATGATAGGATTCAAGGATTATTTTTCCTTTTATCATTTTCATCGTTTCAAAACAGCCATCACCATATCTGAAAGATCGGTTATTCGGAGAGATCAACAGTTTATCATTTTTGTATATTTTACCATTAAAGTTTAAGAAACCAGTATCATTCATAAAAAAATGTTTAGTTTAACCTGACTTAATTATCCGAATTTACGTCTATGAAGATTGTTGAAATTATTGAACTATTAGAAAATATTTCACCAACGGCATACCAGGAAAGCTATGATAATGCTGGTTTGCTATTAGGTGATGCTGGCTGGGACTGTACCGGCATTCTGTGCAGTTTGGATACAACAGAAGCAGTTATAGAGGAAGCCAGGTTAAAAAACTGTAATCTGATTGTTGCACATCATCCGGTTATCTTCAATGGATTAAAAAAGATCAATGGAAAGAACTATGTGGAAAAAGCGGTCATTAAAGCCATAAAACATGATATTGCTGTTTATGCGACCCATACCAACCTTGACAACATGATAGATGGGGTTAACAAAGTTATGGCTGATAAGTTGGGTTTGCAGCAGCAAAAGATTTTACAGCCGAAAGCGGGTACATGGATGAAACTAAACTGTTTTGTTCCCCGTGAACATGAGGAAGCAATGAAACAAGCCATTTTTGATGCTGGTGCCGGTGAAATTGGTGCCTATTCGGCATGTAGTTTTTCTGCAGAAGGAACCGGCCAATTTAAGATTCCAGATACAGCAAATCCTTTTATTGGAAAGCCCGGGGATTTGCAGCATATTCCTGAAATTAAGGTTGAAATCGTATTTCCGGCCTATCTGCAGCGAAAAATAGTGACTGCTTTAAAGGCAGTACATCCTTATGAAGAACCTGCTTATGATCTGATTGCATTATCTAATGAAAACGAATCAATTGGAAGTGGCATAATTGCTGAATTACCGGAGCCGTTACCTACAGAAGAATTTCTTAGGCATATTAAAGCTGCATTTGGTCTTCAGGCGATAAAACACACCGCCATTCATACAGATAGCGTAAAGAAAGTTGCATTATGCGGTGGATCAGGAAGTTTTTTGATCAAAAAGGCAATTGCGGCAGGCGCTGATCTTTATATTACCTCAGATGTAAAATACCATGAGTTCTTTGATGCTGAAGGCAGGATGATCATTGCAGACATTGGACACTGGGAAAGTGAGCAATTTACCGTAGATTTATTGATTGAGATATTACAGGCAAATTTCCCTACCTTTGCCGTCCTAAAAAGTGGAGTCAGGACAAATCCTGTGTATTTCTTTTTGTAAATGGCAGTGACAGTTATCAGAAAAGGAAAAAAGAAGCGGAAACAGAAAGCGATACTGTAAACAGGCAAACCGGTCTTACATTAAAAATTCGAACATCGTAAACACAGATACAATTATGGCTACAGTTAATAAAGACTTTTCCGTTGAAGAGAAATTGGTGGGCTTGATCAAGCTACAGAAAGTAGACAGTAAACTGGATGAAATTGAGGTTCTGAAAGGTGAGTTGCCTATGGAAGTAAGCGACCTTGAGGATGAAATTACAGGTTTACATAGTCGCCGTACCCGTATTGAAGAGGAAATTAACGGTATTTCAGAATTTATTGAAGGGAAGAAAAACATGATGAAGGAAAGTGATGCCCTCATCAAGAAATACGAAAAGCAGAGTGAGAATGTGAAAAATAGCCGTGAATTTGAAGCCATTTCTAAAGAAATGGAAATGCAGCAGCTGGAAATTAAACTTGCAGAAAAGCATATTCGTGATGCGAATGAAGAACTATCAGAAAAGGTAAAATCATTGGAATCTGCCAAAAAGCAAATTGCCAGTAAAGAAGGGGTATTGAACCATAAGAAAGGCGAACTGGAAAAGATCATTGTTGAAACAGAAAAAGAAGAAAAGAACTTCAAAAAATCCAGTGATGCTGCCAGAAGTGAAATTGATGAACGATTATTATATAGCTATGACCGTATCCGTAAAAGCTACAGAAATGGATTAGCGGTTGTACCAGTTGAACGTGATGCCTGTGGAGGTTGTTTTAACAGCATCCCACCTCAGCGCCAGAGTGAAATACGTTTACATAAGAAAGTGATCGTATGCGAAAACTGTGGAAGGATATTGGTTGATGCTGATTTGAATGATAGTGTAGACTTAAAATAATTCTTAACATAAATTTGTTTAGAAAGGGCTTTCATATGAAAGCCCTTCTTTATTTTCGGCTCAATGAAGAAGCGATTTACTTTTATGATTCCTGTTTTTAAAATGGAAGACCAGCACGATAAATAATGTCTGGATCAAAAAGCAAAAAGCGGAATCGCCGGATGCAAGGAAGAATAACTTAATTTGCAAAAGCATTGATCTATGCTTAAGAAACTATACATACAGAATTATGCCATCATTGATGAGATCGAAATTGATTTCTCAAAAGGGTTGAATATCATTACAGGAGAAACGGGTGCGGGTAAAAGTATCCTGATAGGTGCCCTTAGCCTTATTTTGGGGGAACGGGCAGATACAGCCCTATTGCTAAAAAGCGATAAAAAATGCTTTATAGAAGGCGTTTTCGGCATTGAAAATAAACAGGAGGTGAAAGCGTATCTGAATTCAATTGAATCAGATGCTGAGCATGAATTATTCCTGAGAAGGGAAATTGCCGTATCCGGTAAATCACGGGCATTTATCAATGATACCCCGGCTACCCTGCAACAATTAAAACACCTGGCCTCATTACTGGTAGATCTGCATCAGCAATTTGATTCATTGGAACTTGGAGATACAGATTTTCAGAGAGAAGTTCTGGATGCCTTATCTGGAAATGCTGATACTTTGAAGCAATACCAGATTATCTACAAAAAACTGGCTCAATCTGAAAAAGAACTGGCTGATTTGAAAGAAAAGAAAGCAAGTTTTTTGAAGGAACTGGACTATCACCAGTTTTTATTCAATGAACTGGAAGAGTTGGATCTGAAAGAGAATGAACTGGAAGAGTTGGAATCTGAACTAAAGATATTGAGCAATGCAGAACAGATCAAAAACAGCCTTTCAGCGGTTCATTTTCAACTGAAAGAAAGCGAACAGCCATTGGTACAGCAATTAAAGCAGTTTGTAAACCAGTTACACCCTTTTGCATCTTTTCACCATGGTTTACAGTCGGTGATCGAAAGATTACAATCTGCCCAGATAGAATTGCAGGATATTTCGGAGGAGATCGGTCATATTGATAATAGCTTTCATTTTGACGAAAAAAGAATTGAGCTGATCAATGAAAGGATGGCTTCTGGATACAAATTATTAAAAAAGCATGCTGTAACGACTACTGCCGAGCTGATAGGCATACGAAAAGACCTGGAGCAGAAGTTACAGGCAGTTTTGGATATTGATGATGCTATTTTGGCCAAAGAAGCCCATACAGCACAACTTTATGCTGAAGCCAGCAACCTGGCAGACAAGATCTCAGCCGCCAGACACAAACATGCAGGTCCTTTTGAGGAAGCCGTAAACAGATTGTTACATCAGGTAGGTATGCCCAATGCCCGATTAAAGACAGAGATCGGAACCTATACATTACAGCATACAGGCAAGGATATCATTGCATTTTTGTTTGATGCCAATAAAAGTAACCGGTATGAGCCAATTAGAAAAGTGGCAAGTGGTGGAGAATTAAGCAGGTTGATGTTATGCATCAAATCCCTTGTGGCACAATCTATTGATTTGCCTACCATGATATTTGATGAAATAGATACAGGAATAAGTGGTGAAGCAGCAAAACAGGTGGGACTTATCATGAAAAGCTTATCGGCAAACCGTCAGATCATTTGTATCACCCATCAGGCACAGATAGCCGGAAAAGGCAATGCGCACTTTTTTGTGTACAAAGAAAATCGGAATGATGGTATAAAAACGGGAATCCGTTTACTGAGTGAGTCGGAAAGGGTGATGACAATTGCACAGATGATGAGCGGTGAAAAACCTACGGCAGCTGCATTAGAGAATGCAAAAGAGATCATCATGAACTGATGAAGGCCTAATAAAAGGAATATCGTTTTATATCAGTGATCTGATAGTCCTGCTGAAATACAAAAAATATATTTATAAAAGAAAGGAAATTAGGAATTTAAAGGAATTTTTACCCATCCAAATAATGCTTACCGTGGTTTTACTAAATAAGCTATTTTTACCGCTGAAATCATTAAACAAAAACATCGGATTATGCCATTTAATTTATTGAAAGGAAAGAAAGGTATCATTTTCGGCGCGCTGAATGATCAATCTATAGCCTGGAAGACTGCTGAAAAGTGTCATGAAGAAGGGGCTCAACTTATATTAACCAATGCGCCATTTGCATTAAGACTGGGAGATGTGGATAAATTGGCAGAAAGGATCAATGCGCCACTGATTGGGGCGGATGTTACCAATATGGATGACCTAAGGAACCTTTTTAAACAAGCTGTTGAACATTTTGGGGGTCCTGTTGATTTTGTTTTGCATAGTGTAGGAATGAGTATGAATGTTAGAAAAGGTAACCATTATACACAGCTCAACCATGAGTTGGAATATAAGACACTGGATGTTTCTTCTATGAGTTTACATAGGGTATGTCAGGTAGCTTATGAAATGGATGCCATCTCAGAATGGGGAAGCATCGTGGCTTTATCTTATATTGCTGCACAGCGTGTATTTCCTGATTACAATGAAATGGCTGATGCAAAGGCCCTGCTTGAAAGTATTGCCAGAAGTTTTGGATATCATTATGGTATTAAGAAAAAAGTAAGGATCAATACAATTTCGCAGTCTCCAACACGTACAACGGCCGGAAGTGGCGTGAAAGGATTTGAAGGATTTATCAATTATGCAGAAAAAATGAGTCCCCTGGGCAATGCCAGTGCCGAAGATTGCGCTAATTTTTGTGTTACCATGTTCAGTGACCTCACCAGAATGATCACCATGCAGAATTTGTTTCATGATGGAGGGTTCAGCTTTACGGGTATATCACATGCAGTGATCGATCAGATGGAGCGTTAAAAAGTTTAATGATCAGCGCTAATTTTTAAAAACCTAACTATTTACATATGCCTTGGATCGAGTATGTTGGATTATTTGGTGCATTCCTCTCGTCAATCACTTTTATTCCACAGGTATGGCAGGCATGGAAAACCAAGAGTGTTGGAGATCTAAATCTGGGTATGCTATGTATCGTATTTACCAGTGTTATTGTATGGCTGGTGTATGGATTTTATCTGCACTTACTTCCAGTGATCATTGCGAATGCGATCATTTTTGTACTCTGCGTTATCCTTTTGTATTTCAAATTCACGTTCAAGACTGGGAAAACTACATAATAAAAGTAAAGGCTACTCTTGTAAATAACAGCGGGCAAAAAATACAAGCCCAAATAAAAAGTCCCGGATAGATACTATCCGGGACTTTATTTTAGGAGATTTAACTAATACTCATCTTCATTAAACATAAAATCTT
>Ga0364887_10033_pt1 | contig 111099 bp, 87 predicted proteins | sample ExccelJu500001D4_4_FD_206924 | JGI IMG/M metagenome (GOLD analysis project Ga0364887, IMG submission 206924) | Enriched cells from Trout Bog Lake Hypolimnion, Wisconsin, USA - BchlTB.July23.5000.01.D4 | ecosystem: Environmental > Aquatic > Freshwater > Lake > Hypolimnion/Profundal zone | place...
CGGTGATTGTTGAATAGTTTTTTGTTGTTGGGCAAATGATATTTTACCTACAATACAAAATGCCATTACTATAATAATCTTTTTCATTTTATGTTTATTTTAAATTAGATTTAATCCTTATTGTATAATTGCTTGTTTAATTATTCTGAACTCAACTCTTCTGTTACGAGCTCTACCTTCAGGATTATCACTACCATCTTCTAAAGTATTCTTATCAGCAGGATGATCCATACCAAATGTAATTAAAGATAGATTCTTCTTGTCTACACCAGCTTTGATAAAATATTCATAACAGGTTTTAGCTCTGTTTTTACCCAGTCTGACATTATATTCTTTCGAACCTTTACCATCGGTGTTACCTTGAATTTCAATGGTAAGTGAAGTATCTATCTTAAGTCTTTCAACCATAGAATCCAATTGCAATTTACCATAAGCAGTTACACTTGAACTATCAAAGTCAAAGTAAATAATGATATCAGGAGGTGGTACATGTTTTACAATCTTTGCTATTTGTAAAACAGGTAAATCAAATGCATTGGCATCTAACTCTTCCATATGTTCCATTCCTGTAAAACTATTCTGATCAGGACGATATTCTTCTTTAGATGCAAACATATTTAAAGAAGGTAGTTGAGTCAGTTTGAACTGATACTTGCCATCTTTACCAGTTTTGAAAGAATACATTTCTTTACCGCTCAATGAATCGTTTACAACAACCAATGCATTCGGAACTGGCTCATGCGTTAAAGAATCCAGTACTACACCGGTAAATGTTTTAGGAACCAGTTCCTTGTGTAAATTATATATCTGAGGACAACATACATCACCTTTATCGGAACTGAAATAAGAATTATCCAGCAATGGTTTGTTTTCTTCACTTATAAAATCAATTTCATCTTTAGGGGAATTGGCAGGATAACCAAGATTAGTAGGATTCTTCCATCCACCGGTTAAAGTTCCTTTTGCTTTGAATAAATCAAATCCTCCCATACCGATTCTTCCGTTGGAAGAGAATACCAGATTATGTGTACTGTTGTGATAATAAGGAGCCTGCTCATCAGCAAAAGTATTAATCACATCTCCTAAATTATGAGCATCCAGTACATAATAATCTCTGCCTAAGTCAGCATACCACAAATCGAATCCACCATAACCACCGGGTCTGTCGGAAGAGAATAATAAGTATTTACCATCGCTAGTTACAAAAGGTTGTTTGGAACTGAAGCTGTCAACATTTACGTTTTTACCAAGCTTCTTAGGTTCTCCCCATACATTATTCTTCAGTTCCGAAACACAGATAGCATATACCTTTCTGTCTTCTACTTGTTTCCAGATTGTAAAGAACATTTTTTTACCATCAGGAGTAACCGAAGCTGCTCCTTTATTCATGATAAAAGTATCGTTGGCAAAATTGAATCTTACTGCATTGCTGTCCATCTTTTTACCATCCATATGAATAGTATATAAATGATTCGCTACAAAAGGATGTTGTTTCTTTTTTAATCCGTTAAGGTCCACAGTATCCACTCTTGAAGAGGTAAATAAGAAAGTTCCTTTCGATAACCAGGCAGGAGAGGAGGTAGCACCTTCCACATTGATGATAGCAGGATCCAGTTTATAAACACTGTAAAGAGCAGAATCTTTATTGGAAGTCATAACAGTAATGTTTTTCAGAATATCCAGTTCTCTGTAAGCGGATTTCTTATAAGTATCATTATTGCCATAAGAAGCTATGAACTGATTAAACTGTGTTTCTGCCTCTTTGTATTTATTGTTGGAACGAAGACAGATTGCATACCAGTATCTGCTTAAAGGAAAACTTGTTTTAGAGGAATCAGCTGCTTTTTTATAAAACTTTTCGGCTTGTTCGTAATTAGTAAACAATCTGTAACTCTGTGCTAATTTATAAACAACTTCTTCTCTGCTATAAGGAACTTTAGCATCTGTTAATGCTTTTTGAGTTACTATTTTCTTATGTCCGTAAGGAGTATATCCCTGTACTTTATCTAAGGTAGGTTTGTTGACACCTAATACTTTTTCGTAACAAACAGAAGCCTCATAGTATTTACCCTGAGAAAAATATTTATTACCGTCGGCTAATACATTCTGAGCGTTTGTAGATGAAACTATAAATGCTGAAAAAACAATAGCTAAATAAAACTTATTCATATTATTATTTAGTTGTAATGGAAATTTATGTGAAATAGATGGGATGTATTAAATTCTTGGACATTTAAAATAACCAGGATCAAATGTTCTTTTCTTTTTAATCATATAAGACATAGAAAGTTCAAAACTATTGGCATTTGAACCTGTGGCATACTGACCAAGAGAAGTTGTATTTACATCATAACTTACACCAAGTGTAAAATTGTTGTAGGTAACCCCTACAAAAGGAGATAATGCATCGTTGAAGCGCATGTTAGCACCAAAAAGAACATCAGTACTTTCGTTGGCTTTCAATTCACCATATACACCTATCATTGATTCTGTAGCAGTACCCTGTTGCATCCATAAAGCATTTGGTACTAAATTGAATGTTTCAGAAATATTAATTCTTACACCACCATGCAAAGTATAACGGTAAGGAACTTCATACTTTAAAGTAGAATGCGTTACAAAAGCATCAGTAGGTTTATTAATATGGCCCATAGAGAAACCGCCATACCAGTTAAATTTATGATTCAATGCACCATCATAATACAATATACCTGCACCGGCATCAAAATAAGAACCTGAATTGGAAGTAAGTGTTTCTACAGCGGTAGGATCACCATACTGAAACTTGGAAGGATCTACTTTACGTTGAATCCATCCGCCCTGTAAACCAAAAGTAAGATGCTGATCGCCATACTTACCAAATCTTACACCAGTATAAGCCACTGAAACATAACCAGTAAAATAGTTATATCCTGCATCTCCTGCAGTCTGATTCAGTAAATTGGCACCAATATTTATATTCTTATCTGTTGTCATATCACCAGACAGTGCAAAAGTATTATAAGGAGAAATACCGGCCCACTGATTGCGATAGTTTCCATTTATTCTATAGTCACCATCCATTGCTCCTGTCAATGCAGGATTTAACCATAGAGGATACATATAATACTGTGTAAAGTGAGGGTCAACCTGAGCTTTTGATATAAATGATATACCTATTAATAAAGCACAAATACATGTCATTAAAATTCTTCTCATCTAAAATCTGTTTTATATTTCAAATAATCTATTTCTAACTTAATTCAATTCTTATTTTACTAAAGTGATAGAGCCTTTTTTATTTATAATGTTCCCATCAATTGTAGTTGCTTTTACTACATAAACGTAAACGCCTACCGGTTGAACAGTTCCACTGGCTGTACCATCCCATGCACCATTTACATCAGTGGTATGGAAAATCATTTCCCCCCATTGATTATACACTCTGAAGTCAAGCGCTTTTAAACCATTCTTTGGAGTAGGTATTACTTCCACATGATTATTCAAATGATTGGCAGAACTGATATTAATTACATTGGGTACAAATATGGTAACATTTACAGGTGTAACAAATATCTGCACACAGTTTGTATCTACACAACCACCGGCATTATCCTTAGCAATTATACAAACAGTAGTATTGGAATCAGCAGCAAAAGACTGTGTAGTAGCGGTCTGATTATTGAAGATATTATCAGGTGTCCAGGCTAATACACTGTAATTATTAGTAGATACCGTATTGACCATTACATTTACAGTAGTCAATGGTATGAGTGGTGCTGAAGAAGAACTTACAGGCGAACTTGCAAGAGCAATAGAAAAACTATTTACCCTGATTGGGTATTTGATAGAATCGGCACAACCCGGAAGAACACTTGCTGTATAAGTAACTACAGCATTTCCGGTAGTAACAGGTGTAACAGTACCATTGCTGGCAATAGTTGCAACAGCAGGATTATTGATAGACCATACACCATTAGTATTGGATTCTGATAAAATAGCAGATTGTCCGGTACAGATTACAGAATCACCCGTAATTGGTTGCAATACAGGATAATTAACCACCGTAAATGGAAGCGTAGCAGAATCAGAACAACCACTGGCTGTTACTGTATAAGTTATAGTAGCTGTTCCTCCAGTATTACCTGTAACAGTTGTTCCTGATATACTTGCAACAGCCGTATTACTGCTTGACCATACACCACCCGGTGTAGTATTACTTAATATTGAAGTACTTCCAGTACAGATTGAAGAAGTACCGTTAATAGCATTTACAGATGGAATTGCATTTATGGTAAATGATGTAGCAACTGAATCGGTACATCCTGCACTATTGGTTACTATATAACGTATGGTAGCTGTTCCAGGTTTAACTTCCTGAACAACTCCGCTTGAATTAAGAGTGAAGATTGTATTGTCCAGACTAACCCATGTGCCACCTGCAGTTGTATCAGTAAATTTAGCAGGAACTCCAAAACATACACTGGATGGTCCTGAGATGGCACCTATTTTTGGAGCAGGATTTACTGTAATAACTTTTACAGCAGAATCAGAACAACCGCCTACTGCTGGAATAATATATTTAATAGTATCTAAACCCGGTTTTACAGGGGTTATTAAACCATTTACAACAGTAGCATTTCCATTGGAACTTGCCCAGTTACCACCAGTAGATGTAGTAGTTAATTGAATAGTATGATTTTGACAAACTGAATTATTACCATTTATTGGATTTACAACAGGACTTGGATTAATAGTAAACGATGCAGCAATTGAATCGGTACATCCTGCACTATTGGTAACAATATATTTAATAGTTACAGAACCTGATGCAACATATTGTATCTGACCATTTGTATTAATCTTAACAACAGTTGTATCTGAACTTGTCCATAATCCATTAGAAGTAGTATCGGTAAAAGTTACAGGAGAACCAAAACATATAGAAGTAGGGCCAGCAATAGCACCTATAATTGGTGCAGGATTTACTGTAATAACTGTAAATACAGAATCGAAACAACCATTTGAAACAGGTAACAGATATCTGATAGTATCAGTGCCTGCTTTACCCGGAGTAATAACTCCCGAAGTACTAACCCCGGCAATAGTGGTATTTAAACTTTCCCATGTACCACCCGCTGATGAATTAGCTAATTGTATTGTATGTTTCTGACAAACATTGTTGATGCCGGTAATCTGCGTAATTACAGGTGCATTAACCGTAATTGGTGTTGAGATAGAATCGGAACAACCATTAAAAGAAACAATATATTTAATTGTAGTATGTCCTGAATCTAATCCTGTTAGAATACCATTGTTTGCATTAATTGTAGCCACTGTTGTATTGGTGCTAGACCATACACCACCTATTGTAGAGTTGGTTAAAGTATCATTATGATGAACACAAAAAACGCTATTACCATTTATTGGTTGAAGAGGTGGAATACCTATCTGAATTTTTTTAGTAACAGAGTCAATACATCCGTGATAATTAGCATGTGTATATGTAACCGTTACTGTACCATATTGAATCCCTGTAACTACTCCGTTCTGATCTATAGTTGCTAAACCGGAAGGATTTATAGACCATACACCAACGTTGCCTCCTGATGTAGTATCAGATAAATGAATTGTATCGGTAAGACAAACTCCATTTTTACCTAAAATAGGCGATAAAGTATGCCCTACAACAAAGAAAGATCCATAAGTAGTATCTGCACAGCCAAATTTATTATTGGCTAAATAAACAACAGAATCCCAGCCATTACTTAAGCCTGATAATAAACCACTTCCACTATTAATAGTAGCAATATTCAGATTATTACTAACCCAGGAACCACCAGTTGCAGAATCAGTAAGTTGCAAAGTATTTCCAGCACATATACTATCTAAAGGAGATTGAATATGCGGAAGAATATTGGTGGGGAAAGTATCAATAAAACTGGCAATAGTATCAATACAACCGAAACCAGAATATGGAGTAACAACACAAAGCATTGTAGATTTAGGCTTAGGAAGGTTTGCTCCACATAATGTAACAACAGGTGTAGCACCAGGTGCAACAGCTGTATCAAATGCATAAACATATCCTGTAGCACTATCAAAAAGGGTATAAGCTTTATATCCGGTAGGTACATTGTAGCTGATACAATTGGTATGTTTACAATATCTGATTGTATCATCATTTATTGCACCACTGGTAGAATCAAAATCTATATAAGCATATCCAAAGTGACTTCCTTCATCTGTACCATTTCCACCACCTGCAACACTATCTGTAGCTGGTAAAGCTGGATTGTACGTATAAAAAGCAGGACTACAACCTGAAGCTGTAAACTGCATTGTAATTGTTTTTCCAGCCATATTTTTGGCTATCATAGTAGCAGGTGTCCAGGGACAATAATATACACTATCTGCTCCTGCAAATAATGTATTGGACAATTGCCAGGAACCAAATGAACTAGGGTTAGTTAATACATCATATATATTAACACTGAACTGAGAACAACCGATTACATTGCTTGGATTAGCAGAGTCAAATGCATTTACACTAAAAAAGGGCAGTTCCCATTTCTGATGATTAATAGTATCAGGATCATCTAAATCAACAGCATAATAATAAACTAGTTTAAACTTCTTAGCGTTAGCTGGAATTCTTACATTATAAGATACTCCATGAGCTGAACTAACATAATAATTTGATCCTGAAATTCTTCTTGTTATAGAATCACTTCCAATTTTACAGGAATGTTTACCCGCACCGTTTAAGTTACATACAACAGGAAAGCCCCCATATAAATCTGTTTTGGTCCCTGTAGTTGTTTCGTGCCATTCCGCTCTTGCATTTGGTTTTAAATAAGGAGCAGTGTATAAATTCTGCGTAGTTCTATTTATACCTTTCAATGGATTAGTATTATAAGTTACACTTGTAGGTAGTTTAAATGTAGTATCCCTATATAAACTCCAATTTGTAAAATTACCATACTCAAATCCAATGTTCTTTTGAGTACCCGCCTGACTCAATTGAGAAAAGGATGTAGAATAAAACAAAATAAAAGCTAACGATAGTAAAAATAATCTCATATTACTGTATCATTTAATTATTAATAACAAATTTGTATAAAAACTTAAAGTAGTAAGATGTTTTAAATTAATCTATAAATCTATGAATAGAGTACGATTTTAGATTAATTTCAACGGGATAAAAATAGGGGATACATTTGAACTGTCAAAAATATTTTTAAATTATGCAGATATATAGGAAGTTTATATTTGAATTAAATTATCTTTCGTTTTATAGTGTCTGTAAATTGTATTAAAATAATTATTTAATGTATAAATTTGAAATTCATATGTATTTGTCTGATCATATCTATACTTCTTAAAATAATTTAATAATAACATTTGCAGGCATTATCACTTGTTATATTATTTTTAAGTAGTCACTTAAAATTATATTGTATTAATTTTGAGAATTAATTCAATATAATTATGGTAAAGTACTTATATTCTATTATTTTGTTATATTATGATAAAAGATTCATCTGTTATATGTCAGGGACTAAAAATTAGCATTAAATTCTACTTTGTTAAGCTTTATTTGCTAAAACATATCCTTTCAGTTTCATCTGATATGCTTTGTTAGCGAAAGCTTATCCTTTCACTTTCATCTGATATGCTTTGGTAGCGAAAGCTTATGCTTTCAGTTTCATCTGATATGCTTTGGTAGCGAAAGCTTATCCTTTTAGTTTCATCTGTTATGCTTTGGCAACCAAAGCTTATGTTTTCAGTTTCATCTGATATGCTTTGGCAACCAAAGCTTATCCTTTCAGTTTCATCTGATATAAAAGCTGAAATATTTGTTGATTATCTGCAGAAATTGATTATTTTACTTCCATTTTCGGCAGAAAAGTCATTACCTGAATGATTAATGCAAGTGCCAGTAAAGCATATAATGCAGGTTGAACCGAAGGACAGATACCCGTACGGCATAAAGAAAACAGAATATAGTTCTTAATAGCCCATCCAAGATTCAGGAATGCTACAAAAATATTGGTTCGTTTAGCCCATATTTTATTTATATAAAATAAAACAGCCAGCAGAATAGCAAAAAATGTATGTGGTATATACTGTTTACCAAAATTCAGATTCTCATTTACATATCCATTCAAACCACTCAGACTTATATGAAGCGATTCAACAACTGTCCAGGGCAGAAAACAAATACATATTAAAAGAAGGGAAGCAATAAAACCGATTAACTGAGAATATTTCATATTGTATTATAAATAAAAAGACCTATAAAGTAATCCCTTATAGGTCTTTAAGATGGAGGTCCCGAGCGGATTCGAACCGCTGTGGAAGCTTTTGCAGAGCTCTACCTAGCCACTCGGTCACAGGACCAATCGGCTGCGAAAGTAATGTAAATGATATAAACAGCCAACATATTTTATAAATAATTTTTATCTCATATTATTAAATAACATACTATTGCTTTTATGAAAATTGTATTCATCGGTTCAGGGAATGTTGCAACTGTTTTAGGAAAGTTATTTCACCATAATGCATTACAGATTATTCAGGTTGTTGGTAGAAGTAAGGACAATACGGAAAGACTTGCCAGTCAATTGAATTGCGAAGCAGTATTATCTGTTGAAAATATTACTCAGGGAGGCGATTTATATATAATAGCTATACCCGACGATTCTGTAACGATGGTTGCTGAACATTTAAAACTACCCGGTAAATTGGTAGTACATACTGCCGGTACATTGCCTTTAAATACTATTCAGAATATATCGGACAAAACAGGTGTAATATGGCCATTACAATCGCTTAGAAAAGAAATAGAAAAAGTACCTGAGATACCTTTTGTAATAGATGGCTGTAATAATGAAGTAATAGATGGCCTTAATAAATTTCTGGCAAATGTTTCAGATAAAATAATACATCTGAAAGATGATGAAAGAGTAAAACTACATTTGTCAGCAGTATTGGTTTCTAATTTCACCAATCATTTATATGCTTTAGCACAGCAATATTGTTCTGAAAATAATTTACCCTATCAGTTTCTGAATCCATTGATTACTGAAACTGCGGAAAGATTAAATTTATATGATGCAAAGCAGGTACAGACAGGACCATCTGTAAGAGGAGATGACTCTACTATTAAAACGCATTTAAAATTGCTGCAAAATGATGAAAGTCTGACAGAACTATACAAACAGTTTGATAAAAGTATCAGAACAATCAACCGGTAATATTAAGAAGCAAATCTTCTTTTTACCAATGAATCAAAATGCTGTACAGTAGTACTGCTTTCGTTCCATCCAAGCTTTACTTTCAGTTCTCTTTGTATCCAGTACTGAGCTTCAGGATAAATAGTAAAGGAGTTAATTGTCTTTAAACTTCTTTCAAACATAGCATCATCACCTCTGAAAAGCTCGTTGATAAAAACATACTTTTCATTAATATTCAATGCACGTTTAATGTCTTTAACGGGTTCCAGTTTTATGTTGTGATTCAGTTCTTCGTGTTCTTCCTTCAGTTTATCGTTCAGGGTTTCTTCTGCTGAAACAAAACTGTCTTTCAGCTCAAACAATTCTTTATCATCGTTAGTCAATACTTCATTGTTGCTGACAGGTTTGATAAGTGTTTCGAAAGGAAGTATAGGAGCCTCATTCATCTTCTGAATGATTTCATTAATATGATAAGGATCTGTATCATGCTGTTTAAATTCTTCTTTCACAACAGGAGTTTCCACTATTAATTCTTCTACTTCTGCAACAGCAGCGTTTTCCTCTGCCTGATTTATTGTAACAGGTTCTTCCTGGATGGGTTCTACTAAAGGAGCAGATACTTCATTATGTTCTGCTACGTAAAAGGAAGGCATGATAACACTTACTTTATCGGAAGCGCATGTACGATTGTGAGGAGTGGTTAATTCAGACAAAATCTCCAGGGAAAGGGCTACCAGTTTATCTTCCGAAGCGCCATTATTATATAATTCATTCAGATTATTGATTAACAGTCCTAATTTTTCCATCAGTAAAAATAGTTTTATTCATTAATAAACGATAAATACTTTCTACTATTGCATTTTATATAAAGTATTTTCAAATGTTTATTGAACCAAATATATCGGGAGAGCGCAGAGGATGGGTAGAAGTAGTATGCGGAAGTATGTTTAGCGGGAAGACCGAAGAACTGATACGTAGACTTAAAAGAGCCAAGATTGCCAACCTGAAAGTGGAGATATTTAAACCTTCCATCGATAACAGGTACGATGAAACCAAGGTAGTCAGTCACGATGCCAATGCTATTCAGTCTACCCCAATAGATAATTCACAGACTATATTATTGATGGCAAATGATGTAGATGTAGTAGGAATAGATGAGGCACAGTTTTTCGATAAAGAAATAGTAAGTGTTTGTGAAACACTTGCAACAAAAGGGGTAAGAGTAATAGTAGCCGGCCTTGATATGGATTATAAAGGCAATCCGTTTGGACCAATGCCTCAGTTGTTGGCTATTGCCGATTTTATTACCAAGCTACATGCAATATGTGTGAAATGTGGAAGCCTTGCCAGTATATCGTACCGTAAAACATCACAGGCAGGACAGGTGGTAATAGGGGAGAAAGATATTTACGAACCCCGTTGCAGAAAGTGTTGTCAGGAAGGATAGATAGAGTACTTAGATACTAGTATTTAGTACTTAGATAATACAAATACAGATTGATTTAATAATTTATATTTTGAATTAATTGGTATTTGTCTTTAATCTATAATCTAAGTACTATTAATCTTTATACTTGTATTAGTCTGATATCTTTTATCTAAGTACTAATATCTTTTTACAACTTATAAGTGAAACTATTGGAAAAAGACCAGTAGAAATTGGTAATAGGTACAATTGGTTTTGAATCGTACATACCATAGAACTTAAATCCAAAACTTAGATGACTGTTGATGGCTGCATCCAATGTTATTGTTGTAGAAATCCTTGGCTGAAAATAATCATTAAAGGAACCCTGATAAAATAAAACAGTAGACAATGTAGTTGTACTGCTTACACTACCTTCCCATTTCAAATAACTGCTGCTTTTGATATGCTGTACATATACAGGAGGTCCTTTTATATGTACTGTATTGGTATCAACACCTTCATAGTCCCATTTCTCGGTTTCATATAATAAACCTGTACCGAATACAAGTTCCCAGTTGTGTTTACGTACAAAGCTGTACCTTATATTTTCACCTGCTACACAACGGTATTTCATACCTACTTTATCATCCCATTGATATTGTGTATACGATTCGGTATGAACTATACCTTTATAATGAGGCCTCCATCTGATATGTAGGTAACCTGTATTCAAAAAGTCCTGAGGACCACTGAAAGTAAACCTTTCACTGCCGGAAAAGATGAAGAGGTTTTTCCATTTAGTTAAAGAGAAGTCGGCACTGTTGGTAGCATCCCATAAAGTTGTATTTTGTTTATCCACTTCCAGTCCTTCGGATATATTTCCCTCCCATTTAGCTTTATGGGTATAGGATAATGTATCCAGCTTATCAACGCTGATAATCTGACTAAATACAGTTTGATTAATTATTAATAATATGCTTAATAAAATAACCCCTTTCATTTTTTTTATTTTTGATTTATCTGAGTTGTATAGGATTTCCACTTTTCAATAACATTGGCCATGTCATCGGGAAGTTCTGACTCGAAATACATTTGTTTGCCGGTTCTGGGATGTTCAAAACCAAGACTAAATGCATGTAAAGCACATCGCGGACATACTTCAAAGCAATTATCTACAAATTGCTTGTATTTTGTATAAATAGTACCTTTAAGAATTTTATCGCCACCATACTCCCAATCGTTGAATAAGGTATGTCCAATATGTTTCATATGTACCCTTATCTGATGGGTTCTGCCGGTTTCCAACTGACATTCAATAAGACTTACATAATAGAACCTTTCCAGTACTTTATAATGGGTAATAGCATATTTACCTACATCACCATCAGGATAAGCATCAAAGGTTTTACGGTTCTGACGGTGACGTGCAATATTGGCATTGATAGTGCCGGTATCTTCTTTTATGTCGCCCCAAACCAGTGCTTTATATTTTCTTTTAATAGTATGATAAAAGAATTGCTTGGATAAATGAGAAGCAGCCTTCAGGTTCTTAGCCAGTACCAGCAATCCGGTAGTATTCTTATCTATTCTGTGAACCAGTCCATAACGTGGAAGAACATCTTCTGATACATCAGGATTCAGCATTTTAAGATGCCATGCAACAGCATTCAATAAAGTACCTTTAAAGTTACCTACTGCAGGATGAACAACCATATTGGCAGGTTTGTTTACCACCATAATATCTTCATCCTCATAAACAATATTCAGGGGAATATCTTCGGGGGTAATAGTAATTACTTCCGGGTCATTCAGAAATATCAATACTACTTCATCACCTGGTTTAATTCTGTAATTAGGCTTTACGGCCTTTCCATTTACTGTAAGATAACAACCTTCAATTGCTTGTTGTACTTTGTTTCTACTGGCACCTTCTACACGCATCTGAACCCATTTGTCTATACGCATAAGATCCTGACCCTTATCGGCACGGAAGCTTAATCGGGTAAACAATTCCTGTTCGTCGGCCTGGTCAAATTTGGTTTCAATAAAATCAAAACGATCAACATCGTCTAATGCTCGCATGATACAAATGTAAAGAATATAGGCAATTGACAATGGATAATGGATAATTGATAATGGAAATCTGTTTTTCTACATTTATTATTTAACATTCAACATAATTGTCCATTGCCCTATTTTTACTTTTTATTTCTTACTTTTTACTTCTTTTTTTATGAAGCAAATTACTTATTTTGAAGATCTGGGTTTACGTTCCTATAAAGATATCTGGGATTATCAGGAAATATTATTGAAACAGAATACCGATCTGAAACTAAGCGATGCAACCCGGAATGATACTGTAAACCGTTTATTGTTTGTAGAACATCCTCCGGTATATACCTTAGGTAAAAGCGGCGATATCAGTCATGTACTGATAGGTGAGGAGGAGATGAAGAAAAGAGGAATGGAGTTTTTTCATATCAACAGGGGGGGAGATATTACTTTTCATGGGCCTGAACAATTGGTGGGTTACCCTATAATAGATTTAGATAAGTTTAAAACTGATTTAGGTTGGTATCTGAGAAGCCTGGAAGAAGTAATTATACTGACCATGGCTGAATATGGATTAGTGGGTGACAGAAGTAAAGGTGAAACAGGAGTCTGGTTGAATCCTGGAGTGAAAGGGAAGGAAAGGAAGATATGTGCCATGGGCATCAAATGCAGCCGATGGGTAACCATGCATGGTTTTGCACTAAATGTAAATACCGACCTTAACTACTTTACCTTTATTGTGCCTTGTGGTATTCAGAATAAACAGGTTACATCTTTGGAGAAGGAACTGGGCAGAAAGGTGGATATGAATGAAGTGAAGGGAAAAATTAAGAAGAACTTTCAGATTGTATTTGAAACAGATATAATAGACAGACCATAAAAAGAAAGAGGTTGAAATGTAAACACCTCAACCTTTTTCCTTTTATTATTGATAATATCCACACAGGATAATATTGTTTATTTTAATCCTGTGTAACGTGAATCGTGAGAAATACTATTTCGCCTGAACAAACTCGAGATTCAAAGTTAATGCAACATCTTTAGCTACTGCTGTTCCTGTAGGATCGTATTTAAGGTTGTAATCGAAACGGTTTACTGTAGTAGTAGCGGTAAAACCTGACCGGTTGTTGCCCCATGGATCTTTGGTAGTACCACCATATACTACTGAAAAACTAACTTCTTTTGTTACATCACGGATAGTAAGGTTACCTGTAAGGATATAATTATTGCCTTTTACTTTCTTGAAAGAAGTGCTTACAAATTTAATAGTTGGAAATTTTTCTGCATTGAAAAAGTCATCTGATTTTAAATGACCATCTCTCTGATCAACACCTGTACTGATACTTGCTACGTCGGCAGTAAAAGATACATTGATATCGGATAAATCAGGTCTGATGGAAGTATAAGTACCTTCAAACTTTTTGAAACTGCCCTGCACGAAGGAAATACCTAAATGCTTTACGGAGAAACTGACAAAAGTGTGTGCAGGATCTACTGTCCATTTTGTTTGTGCAAACAAAGAACCGGATAGCAACAGTACTACTGCAAATGATAAGAATCTTTTAATAATTAATTTTTATTTGTAATGCAAAAATATGAGGATAGTAAGGTAGCTGCCATTGACTGAAGACAAGTAATTCTATTGATTTATGTCAAGAAGAAAATTCAATACAATCTAATAGCTAATTACTATCAGATTGTATTGAAACTATCTGATTAATACAAATTTCTTTACAGTGTAAGTAATATTGTCGCCTATCACACGGATGACATAAGTACCTGATTTGTACATAGGGGCAGACAGATCGAAACTATAGGTGTTTTTGCCTACAACGGCTAATACATCTTTAATCATATATATCTTACCGGTTTCGGCACCTATCACCGCTATTCTTGCATGGCGCTGAGCTATACTGAGGAAAGTAACTTTAAACACACCTCTGTTTGGATTGGGATAAATATTAACAGAATCCTGTTCTGACACCCCTGCATAAGTACACTGTGTAACGGTTACAGATTGTTTAGCACTATCAATGCAATTATTATTGGAGGAAGTGATCACCTGACGCACGGTATAGCTGCCCATCTGATTGTAGACGTGAACGGGATTGATGGCCGTATCGGAATAGCCATCGCCGAAATCCCAGTAATACTTATTGACAGATGAAGGATATGTGGAAATGAAATCGAAATTGTTGGTACATAATTGCTGTGAAATATTGTTGACAGTGAATCCGGGATTAACTGTTTTCTGAATAATAAATGAATCGCTTAAAGTAGAAACACAACCATAATTGATATTCTGAACACTGTAGTAACCCGTATTGGTAGCATTGTAAGTCTGAGAGGTAGCACCAACCAATAATACTCCATTCCTATACCATTGATAACCTGAACCGGAACTACTAATCAGAAGAATATTATTTCCATTACAGATGGTAGAACCATTGGTAGAAGATACAAGCGGTTTGACAGGAGTTTGAATGACTGTAACACCAACAGCAGCAGAAGGAAGTGACTGACAACTGCCAGCATTGTTGGCTACAAGAGTATAATTGCCTGTGCTTGTTGGCGTATATGAAATACCGGTAGCACCATTGATCAATGTATCGTTTTTATACCATTGATAATAAGATAATCCAGGTGCAGCGTTTAAAGTAGTATTGTAAGAACCGGAACAGAAAGTAACGGCTCCATTTACTATTACTAAAGGTGCCGGACTAGTAACAACACTAATAGACACAGTGCCAGAACCAGAACTGCAATTGTTGGAATCTGTGGCATAGACCGAATAATTGCCGGAAGATTTAACTGTATAATTCTGTTTGACAGCATTGGTAATGATAGTACTATTGATTAGCCATTGATAAGCATAACCAAGACCTGCAGTTAATATGACACTGTCGCCTTTGCAGAATAAAGTTTTTGAAACAGCAGCAATTGTTACTGTATTGGTATCGATCCAGACCTTTGTACCTGTACTGCTGGAGATGCCGCAACCACCGGTATTGTATACTTGTAAAGAATAGGTTCCTGAATCGGAAGCAGAATAAGTCTGATTGATAGCCCCTGTGATAGCTACACCGTTTTTATACCATTGATATGATGTGGCTATCGGACCAGATAAGGAGAGTACTGAATTTTTACATAGAGCTGCTCTGCCTGATGGCGTAATGACAGGGATGGCAGGTACAGTATTTGCCGTAACAATGGTAGCTAAAGAAGGACTGGTAGAACAACCTCCGGGAATAGTAGCTACAACAGTGTAAGAACCTGAATTATTTACTGTAAATGTTTTACCTGTAGCACCGTTGATAATTGTTCCATTGTTGTACCATTGATAAACGGTGTAGCCAGAATCGGCAGCAGCGGTTAAAATTACAGAACCACCATTACAAAAAACAGTAGGACCTGAAGCAGTAACAGTAGGTGTACGGCCAGAACTGATTAATACAGGTGTTGAAACTGAAACAGCAGAACAGTTATTGCTATTAAATACCTGAACAGAATAATAACCCGCAGACGATACATTTAATGTTTGAGTAATTGCTCCGGTTATGGCAGTTCCATTTAAATACCACTGATAAGCTGTAGCAATGGCAGAGGTTAAAGTTATACTATTTCCTGTACAGATGGTAGTACTTCCACTGGCTGTAATGGCAGGTATAGCCGGAACAGCTAATACATTTACAGGTACAGCAGCAGAAATAGTTGATTTGCAACCATTAGTATCGGTGATAATTACGGCATAATTACCTTGAGTAGTTGTTGTATAACTCTGGGTAGTAGCATAGGCAATAGGATTGCCATTTAAATACCATTGATAAGATATTCCAATACTACTGGTTAAAGTAGCAGAATTGCCCAGACATACATTAGAATTGAGTGTAGTAATTACCGGAACAGGCGCTGCAGTAAATATATAAACCGGTACTGGTAAAGAAGCAGGAGAAGTACAGCCTGCAGATGTAGTACCGGTAACAGTATAATTGCCAGAAACAGAAGCGGTATAACTAATAGTGGTAATACCTGGAATTACGATACCATTATTGTACCATTGATAATATGCATAACCCTGACTGGCAGTTAAGGTTATATTGTTTCCTTTACAAACTGTAGTAGCAGAACTGGTCAGTACAGGAGTGATGACCGTATTTACAGTTACAGCAATTGCCGAAGAAGTAGAAGAACAATTATAATTGTTAGTTACGGTCACGGTATAATTGCCACCCAAACTGGTTGTATAACTTTGTGTATTGGCACTACTGATAAGATTGCCATTGTTATACCATTGATAATTTGTGCCCGCAGAGGCTATTAAAGTAGCAGATGCTCCAGAACAAAGGATAGTACTACCATTTGAAGAAATAACAGGTATAGTAGAATTGTTGGTAACTATAAAATTACCGGACATTACAGAACTACAACCTGCAAGATTTGATACGATCAGACTATAAGTGCCTCCAGAAAAAACAGTATAAGTTTGACTATTAGCACCAATGATTGCATTGCCATTCAGATACCATTGATAAGAACCTGCAATAGTATTGCCTGAGAGAATGATACTGCTTCCATTACATAAACTATTTGTAGGGGCAGTAATGACAGGCTGCGCAGGTATTGAATAAGCATTGATCTGAACCGGAGAAGAAGCCGGAGATATACAACCTGAATAAGAAGTGCCGGTAGCAGTATATGATCCGGTATTTTTCACTGATATGGAGTATGTATTTGCACCTGGAATCAGAACTCCATTCATATACCATTGATAATAGGCATAACCTGTATTGGCCATCAGGATAGTACTGTCACCTGAACAGATATTTGTATTGCCAGACATAGCAATAGCAATAACAGGAGGAAGAATAGTATCAACAATGACACTTATAGTATTGGAATATGTTTTACATCCATTTATATCTGTTTCTCTTACATAATAAGACCCCGTGCTGCCAGCGTTGTAAGTGGAGTTTACACTTCCTGAAACAGGTATATTATTCAGATACCATTGATATGTATTTGCTAAGGAGGATGTTAATGAAACAGTATATCCTGCACAGATATTTGTAGGGCCTGATGCGTTAATGACCGGTATACTGGTTGGATATTGCTGTAAAGTTGTGATAGCGGAAGCTGAACTGGAACAACCTGAGGCGTTGGTTATTACTACATAATAATTACCTGGTTGAGTAACAGCAATACTATTGCTGCCAGAACCTGAAATACTATAACCGTTAAAATACCATTGATAACTATATCCGGAAGTAGAAGTTAATATAACTGTATCTCCATTACAGAAAGTATATTTCCCTGCAGTAATGACAGGCGTAGGTGGTGTAGTACTCATAGAAAGAGTTGCAGGAATTGAAGGAGTTGACTTACATCCTGAAAGATTATAACCAATTACTGTATAATTACCGATGGTAGTAGCATTATAACTTGCATTGCCGGCACCGGGAATTACATTATTATTGAAGTACCACTGATAATTATTGTAACCCTGACTGGCAGTTAACAGTACACTGGCAGAAGGACAAATAAAAGACTGATTATACGTGATAACAGGAGTAGCTGATATATTAGTAGTAACAGATACTGCAGAAGAAACCGCAGAACATCCACTTGCATAAGTAACAGAAACATAATAGCTGCCACTGACAGAAGCAAAATAGTTTTGTTTGTTGGTATTAGGAATCAGAGTTCCATTATAATACCATTGATAAGAACTGGCAACACCTGATGTAAGTGCAACACTATCGCCTGAGCAAATACTGGTATTGCCCGAAGCAGAGATAGATGGTATTGCAGGTGTGATAATATTAATATTGATCTGATTGGAGAAAGCAGACATACAACCATACATATTGGTTGTAACCACCGAATAGGTGCCTGCCACAGAAATAGTGTTTAATGGATTGGTAGAAGTATTTATCAGATTACCATTCAGATACCATAAATAAGTTGCCCCATTGGTAGAAGAAAGACTGGTACTGTTGCCAGCACAAATACTGGAATTAAGTGCAGATAATACAGGTGTTGCCGGGACATTGTAAACAGTAACATTTACTGGAGATGAAATAAAAGAAACACAACCACCATAAGTTGTACCCTGTACAGTATAACTGCCAGCAGTGTCTGCAACAAAAGATGAAGCATTAGCGCCTGTAATAGCTACACCATTTAAATACCACTGACAGGTATAATAACCATTTGTGTTTAACTGAACAGATGAACCTGGACAGAAAGAAGTATTACCTGAAGCAGTTATAACCGGAGTTGATTTAGAAATCACCGTAACCGGGATAATAACAGATGATGCTGTACAACCTTGGTTATTAGTAATATTAACTGAATAATTTCCTGCAGCATTTACTATACAGTATTGTGCTGTAGAACCTGTAATTGCTACTCCGTTCTGATACCATTGATAGGAGCTCTGTAAAGAGGTAGATAATATAATATTACTTCCATAACAAAGGCTGTCAGAACCAGTACTGCTATATATAACAGGTGTAGTGGCAGCAGGATAAATAATGACAGAAACAGGGTTTGAACCCACAGAACTACAACCTGAATTGTTAGTTGTAATTACATTATACAACCCTGCATTAGTAGCTGTATAGTATTGTCCGGTTGCACCTGTTAACAGATTACCATTCAAATACCACTGATAGTTATTGTTCGGATTAACTGAACTGGTCAGAATAACAGACCCACCAGGACAGAATGAAGTACTTCCTGTATTGGAGATAACAGGTTTAACTGGTAAAGAACTTACTGTTAAGGAGACAGGAAGTGACTGTACAGAAGTACAACCATAAGAATTGATTCCAGTTACTGTATAGCTGTCTGCTACAGAAGCTGAATAGGTTGCATTTGTTGCACCTGTAACAGGATTGCCACCAATATACCATTGATATGAATTATAACCGGCGGTAGCTGATAAAGAAAGATTGCTACCCTGGCAAATAACTGTATTGGAATATGAAACTGATGGAGCAGGATTGGTATTTACAATTATATTAACTGAACCGGAAGTAGCAGAACATCCACTTGAATAAGTCACTGAAACTGTATAATTACCAGATGCAGAAACAAAGATGTTCTGTGTGTTTTTATTAATCAATTTAATTCCATTTAAAAACCACTGATATGTATTTCCAAAGGATGAAGTTAGTAATACACTATCGCCGGAACAGATTGTGGTGTTTCCTGAGACTGTGACTAAAGGTGTTGATGGTGTTATAACATTTATAATTATGGAATTGGATGCTGATGACTTACAACTGTATTGATTAGTAGTAACTACAGAATAGGTACCTGCTGAAGAAACAGTATAAGCTGAACTGGATGTTGTGTTCTGCAGAATGCCATTAGAGTACCATAAATAGGAATATCCTGTAGTGGAATTCAGTGTAGTACTGTTGCCTGAACAGATAGTTGAACTGGTTGCAGATAAAACAGGGGTAGGAGGGGTTGAGTAAACAGTGACATTCACCGGAGATGATAAATAAGAAATACATCCACCATAAGTAGTACCTTGTACAGTATAATTGCCTGCAGAGTCTGCTACATAAGTTGATCCTGTTGCACCTGTAATAGCAATACCATTTAAATACCATTGATAGGTATAATATCCGGATGTGTTTAACAGAACAGTATTACCAGGACAAAAAGAAGTGTTGCCGGTAGCTGATATAACAGGAGTAGTCTTTGGTATTACAATGACTGGTGTTAATACAGAAGTGGCAGAACAGCCAAGGCTATTAGTGATGTTTACAGCATAATTACCTGCAGCATTCACTGTAATGTTTTGTCCGGTAGCACCTGTGATAGCAACTCCATTCTGATACCATTGATAGGAGTTCTGTAAAGAAGTGGATAAAATAATAGTACTTCCTGAGCAAATTGTATCTGACCCTGTGCTGCTATATATAACCGGAATATTTGCTACAGGATAGATGATAACATTTACTGGTGATGAATTATTAGAAATACATCCAACGCTGTTAGTTATGGAAACAGTATATACTCCGGCAGTATTAGCAATGCAGGACTGACTAATTACACTGTTTAAAATATTGCCATTTAAATACCACTGATATGTATTGTTTGTATTTACTGAACTGGTCAGGATTAAAGAGCTTCCAGGACAAAAAGAAGTACTTCCAGTACTGGTAATAACCGGTGTTGAAGGAAGTGAGCTAATGGTTATTGTTACAGGTAAAGACTGGGAAGAATTGCAACCATAAGAACTGGTTCCTGTAACAGTATAATTTCCGGCAACCGTTGTTGTATATGTAGATGATGTTGCACCGGATATATTAACTCCGCCGATAAACCATTGATATTTATTATATCCTGTAGTAGCAGATAATGTAAGGTTGCTGCCCTGACAAATAATAGTATTTTTATATGTAATAACCGGAGCCGGACTTGTGTATACACTGATATTTAAAATGGCGGAGGTGGCTGAACATCCACCAGGATAAGTAACAGATGCACTATAGCCTCCATTGGAAGTAGCATAAATGCTTTGGGTATTAGTGTTGTTAAGTTTTGAGCCATTAAGATACCATTGATAAGAATTACCCAAAGTAGTAGTCAGCAAAACACTATCTCCTGAACAAATTGTAGTGTTGCCTGTTGCAGTAATGACTGGTGTGGCCGGAGTTGTAACTGTAACATTTATTGTGTTGGAAACTGATGAATTACATCCGTTTGCATTTGTAGTAATTACTGTATAAGCTCCTGCATTTGAAATGCTTATAGAAGGATTGTTTGTTGTATTGAATAAACTTCCATTCAGATACCAGGAATAAGCATATTCAACAGTTGAATTTAATATTAGATTATTTCCTGAACATATGGTTGTTGATCCATTACTGTTTAATACGGGTATTGCAGGAGTGTTGTATACTGTAACATTAGTTGCTGAAGAAGTATTGGTGATACAACCATCTGAAGTAGTACCTATTACTGTATAAGTACCAGTTGTATTAGCCAGATAAACAGCACTGCTTGCATTATTAATTAAAATGTTGTTCAGATACCATTTATAAGAAGAATAACCATTTGTCGCATTTAATTGCACATTACTTCCTTGACAAAATGATGTGTTTCCACTGGTAGTAATGACTGGAGTCGTTTTAGGAATAACTGTAACTACAACAGGCTGAGATGTAGCAAGACATCCATAGCTATTTGTCACACTTACAGTATAATTACCAGCAGTTGTAACAACATTAGATTGAGTAATCGCACTTGAAATAGTAATACCGTTATTATACCATTGGTAGGAACCTGATGCAGATGAGATAAGTGTAAGATTAGCTCCTGAACAAAGGTTAGTAGAACCAATAACAGTTATTGTTGGTATATTAGGAAGTGAATTCACAGTAATTGTTACGCCACTTGCAGAACCCGCACTGCAGCCAGCAGAATTTGTGATGTTTACAGTATATATTCCAGTGCTGGTTGCAGAATAAGTCTGCCCTGTAGCATTTGAAATATTATTACCATTCAATAACCATTGATATGTATTATACGAATTATTGTTACAAGTTAATAATACAGAACCACCAGAGCAAAAGGTAGTAGTTCCACTAGTGGAGATAGTAGGATTAATAACGCTTACGCCACTTATAGTAACAGGGTTTGAAATTAAAGTACAACTACCTAAAACTCCAGCTAATAAAGTATAATTACCTGCAGAGAAAGCAGTATAAGACTGATTGTTGGCACCATTTACAGGGACGTTATTCAGATACCATTGGTAGTAGGAATAAACTGTATTGGAAGACAATATAACACTGCTGCCTGGACACAGATTTGAAGAGCCAGATAAATTAATAACTGGTTGATTTATGGAGGTTACATTGATTGTAACAGTATTTGATTGAGCAGATACACAGTTACCGTTTGCAGTAGTTGCTGAATAAATCCCTGAATTATTTATAATCAACATCTGGCTATTCGCTGCATTAATCATATTACCATTAAGATACCATTGATAGCCGCTACCGGAACTGCAAACAAGTGTGTCGAAACTGCTATTACAAAATGAAGTAGAACCTTTGGAACTGATAACCGGAGTAGATGGTGTATTATTAATCGTTATAATCGAAGGTGAAGATGCAGGTGATTTGCAACCTGATGTATTAGTTGTGATTACAGTATAGTTTCCTGAAGAGGACGCAGTATATGATTGACTGTTGCCACCTGAAATAGCAATTCCATTCAAATACCACTGGTAGCTATTACCAGAACTGCAGGTTAATACTATACTTCCTCCTGTACATAAAGTAGTGCCAGTATTTCCAGTAATGACAGGAGAAGACGGAGCAGGAATAGCTGTTAATGAAATATTGTTTGAATAAGTATTACATCCGTTAGGAAGTGTAGTCAGTACAAAATAAGTACCTGAATTATAAGCATGGAATGATTGATTATTCGCATTCTGTACTGGATTGCCGTTATAATACCATTGGTAAGTTGTGCCCGTGCTACTGGTTAACAGAGCAGAATCTCCCTGACAAAATGTTAGTGCCGAACCTATGTTTACATTAGATCCTGTTGTTAATACAACCGAACCATTGACAGTATAAGTGGGAATGATTTTCAATGTGGAATCCTGGCTAATATATGCAACAGGATTATTGGATAATGTAATAGGTGAAACGTTTCCGAAAGTTCCAGCAATTGTAAACCTGATTGTAAAGAATAATGAAGAGTCAGCAATAGAAACCCCTTTCAAAGTTGGGTCGTTCCAATTAAACGTAAGGTAACCTGATGGTGAAGTATTGAAAGTATTAATGCCAGATGCTGATGATCCATTATTTGATATATAACTATATTTAATAATAGAAGTATCCCAGCTGATAGTTCCTTTTGTATTTATTATTTTATTGAATCCTGTTACTTTTATCGGCACATCTATACTCATTGGGAAAGATGTTGCATTTAGAGGACAAACTATTTGAGTTGTGGCAAAATAGCTAACAACTCCAACAGGAGGAACAGACATTCTGTTTGTAGTTATGTTTGCCATTAACTGCATTAAAGGCAATACTATTGCTATTAAAAACAGGTATATATTTTTTTTCATATTCCTAAGTAATTTTATTACATAATATTTTAGTTATGTAAAAATTTAATTTGATGGATTAAACTTTATCTCAGTCAGAAGATAAATATTCAAAGCACAATTATAAACAAATATCGTAAATCTATATGTTATTGCATGAGTAAACGGTGATAAATCCCTTGTTTAAGGGGGATAAACGGTTGAAATTTATAAATATTATTAAAGGCCAGTCGATATATATTTAATTTTCAGTACTTCTATGGTATTGATATTTATTTTAAACCTATTATCAATCCTATAACCAAGGATCCAGATAATTTTCCCTTGACTTTCCAAAACCAATACATTCTCTTTTTCAGTAACTGATAATTTTTCATCAATAAAGAATCTGCTTAGTTTCTTTTTCTTAGTCATTCCAAGTGGATAAAAATAATCTCCTTGTTTCCATGGTCTTAACAACAATGGAAATTTCAATACTTTTATATCGATGCATGCAATATCTGATTGAGTTGGGATTTTAAAACTATTATCATACATTATCTTATCAATGGTCAATTGTCCCTTTGGTAAAAGGACAGTTTTATCATTTTCTTCTATTTGAATATTAGCGGCTTCCTGTGTATTGTTTGGTACAATCAGCAACCAGTTTCTATTAAGAATTATTCTATGAGTTGAAGAAAGAATATAACTACCTGTATGAGAATCTAATAGTTTAATAACCTCTTCCGTTTGTGCTGATTGAAAACCATAATCTTTAATAATCTCCCATACAAAAGCAGATAAAGGATTACTCTTTTTAAGTTTTAAAACAGGGATATGTATTTCATTGCCTTTGAATTCCAATAAATTCTTTTTATGTTGTTCAATAACTGAATTATAAATTGTATTGGCTTCATTAAAACGCTGAATATTATTCAGTATGTTATCTTCTACCTGAGGATAAATGGTTTTTATTTGTGGTAATAAATTTAATCGGAAAAAGTTACGGGTATAGTCTTCTTTTTTATTGGAAGAATCTTCAACATAGCTCAGATTGTTTTCTTTTGCAAATTCAGCCAGTTCGCTTTTATGAAATGGTAACAATGGTCTGAGAATAGATTGTTCTTTTTGCAGATAAGGGATTCCAGTCATTCCTTTAATACCTGTGCCACGGAAGAAATGCATCATAACTGTTTCTATATTATCATCGGCATGATGTGCAGTTAAAAGCCATTTTAAATCAAACTCTTTTCTTAATGCTGCAAACCATTCATACCTTAATTTACGGGCAGATTCCTGAATGGAAAGTTTTTGTTCTTTAGCATAATCAGCAGTATTAAAATGGATAATACTTAAAGGGATATTCAAATCTGTTGCATAATGATTTACAAAATCCTCATCCCTTTTGCTTTCATCGCCTCTCAGTTGAAAATTGCAATGTGCCAATCTACATTTTGCACCTGACTGTTGCATAAGATGAGTTAATACTACACTATCCAGTCCACCACTGATTGCAATCAGAAAGCTATGCTGATGAAGTGGAATATTATTAAATTGATTATTCCAGTGTTGTTGAAAACGATTGAGTAATTGATTCATTTATGCCTTTGTTGTGTACAATATTGACAGGACAAAGAAACGAGTATTTTATTCTGAATTTAAAAGTATATTTATAAAGTATAAGTAACAATATATCCATTATAATTTTGCAACTCTTAATAAAATAGGAAACTTAACTACTTTTCTTTCTTCCTCTTGCCATATTGATGAAAGTTTATCTTTTATTAATAAGATGGGATTTTCATTTTTAGCTTTTATATAATGCTGAACAGATGACCAGGTGGACAGATAACCAAGATATTCATTCAGTGTCCATTCGAAAACACTTTCAAATAAAGGAGTATCTATTTCTTCAAATGGAAAAGGAATAGTTTTATATTCTTCTTCTATATACCTTCTTTCTGCATCCCAGTATTTACCAACGATATTCTTATAAAACCAATGAGTAATAGCATCAGTTTGATTATCAATAGTATTAACTCCATAACCTGTTACTGCTAGTATTCCTCCTGGTGTAATTGTTCTATTTACTACTTTGTAAAAATTTTCAAACTTAAACCAATGTATTGCCTGACCAACTGTTATCAGGTTGATGCTTTTATCTTTAATATCTGTATGTTCAGCAGGGGAGCAGGAGTAGATTATATTATTCTTTTATGACGCACAGGTAACATAATCCATTTTTCAAATAACCAGCGAATAAATTTTTGCTGGGGTTTACTCATTTCACGTGTTTGATGTATACTTGCAGTAATAAAGCTTAATGCTTTATGGAAGGCGGTAGTTTGTCTCATTAACATTATTAACCGCCTTTCTTTTACTTTTTATTGTGTATTAACACATATTTTTCTTTTTCAAAAAACTACCGAACTATTGAATATTGATATTATTGAATATATTTTCAGGAAAGAAATTTAATGAATACCACAAACAAACTTATCTTACATTTGCTATCGATGGATCAACTAAGTGTCCATATTATTCCATGAAATATTGCTCCATTTTATTAGCTGCTTTTTTGTTTATTAGCTGTCATAAAACAACAGATTCAGGAAATAATAATACACCTGTTCCTATTGTAGATTCAACTCCTACGCAATATGGTGTGCCTTTTGCAGGGGTACCCGATAGCAGAGATGTTACTATTTATCAGGTAAATATCAGAGAGTTTTCGCCTGGAAATCTTCAGTCAGTTTCTGCCCGTTTAGACTCTATAAAAGCACTTGGTGTGAATGTGGTATATCTGATGCCGGTATATCCTGTAGGACAACTTAATTCGGTGAATTCACCCTATTGTGTAAAGGATTACTTATCAGTTAATCCTGAATTTGGAATGCTGGAAGATTTAAGGAATCTGGTAACACTGGCACATAACAATAATATGGCTGTAATACTCGATTGGGTAGCCAATCATACTTCCTGGGATAATGCATGGATCGCCAACAAAACATGGTATCTGCAGGATGCTAATGGCAATATTGTAAGCCCTCCTGGAATGGGATGGAACGATGTGGCACAATTGAATTTTAATAATACTACCATGCGACTGGCTATGATTAAAGCCATGAAATACTGGGTATATGCTGCCGATATAGATGGTTTCAGATGCGATTACGCCGATGGCCCACCAACTGATTTCTGGCAGCAGGCTATTGATTCTCTAAGGAATATTACTACTCATAAACTGTTGTTGCTGGCAGAAGGTAGTAAAAGCAGCAATTTTACAGCAGGGTTCAATTATAACTTTGGTTTCAACTTCTATGGCAATTTAAAAACAATATTCAGCAGCAATACAGCGGTAACTTCTATTGATGCCTTAAATACTTCGGAATATGCAGGTGCAACAGGCAATCAACAGGTGGTTCGATATACATCTAATCATGATGTGGATGGTTCTGATGGCACTCCTTTGCAATTGTTTGGTGGAAGAAACGGATCTATAGCATCATTTGTAGTTGCAGCTTATATGAAATCAGTTCCAATGATTTATACAGGTCAGGAAGTAGGCACTCCTGTAAAACTGGTATTCCCTTTTACTACTACCAAAGTTGACTGGACTATTAACCCCGACATGACTGCTGAATACAAAAAAATAATTGCCTTCCGTAATAGTAGTTTAGCTATCAGACAGGGACAATTAACCTCTTATAGCAATGCCGATATCTGTGCTTTTACCAAACAACAGGGTACCGATGAAGTGCTGGTACTGGTAAATCTTAGAAACACTGTTATTAATTACCCGATTCCTGCTGCCATTGCCAATACTACCTGGACAGATGCGTATAATGGTGCTACAGATTCATTGAATACACAGATAACAATGCAACCTTATTCTTATATGGTCATGAAAAAATAAAGTATAACTGCTACAGGAAGTATTTAATATGTTGTATAAAACCTGAGTTTATTTTAAACCAATAAAGGAAGAATAGCATTGTAATCTATTCTGGATTCATCCAATGGACTCAGAAAGCAATTTTGCAATACAGTTCCAAGTTTCCTGATTTCAAATTTCTCATTGAACTGATTGAACGAATTTCTAAACATTTTAGTCAGTTCACTTTTATCTATAGTATCATCAAGGTCTATAACATACGAATGTTCTGCCATGTACAATAAAATAGTCTCTTCTCCTACCATAAATTTACTAGACAACCTGCAGGCAATACCTTTTTTGGTAGGGGCTCTTTTCTTCATTACATCAAGCCCGGTAACCGATACGGCTTTTACATCACCTTCTGTGGCATCTGCTGCCGGTAAATAAATCCATTCTGTTACTATCAGTTCTGTCTGTTCTATCATGCTAATTTATTTATTGTTTTAGGAAAATGAAATCCTGATTATTGCACGCAAATATTATTCTTATTAATTCTTCTTCAAAATGTTTTTGAAGAACAGAATAAACATTATCCTTTCATATAGTAGAATTCTGTGCGTTTAACCTGAAATCAGGATTCAGTTTTTATATTCCGAATCTGAAAGATACTATATTATTTAAAGGAATTGAAACTGTTGTAAATGTTCCCTTTCCTGGTTTTGACATGATATTTAAAGTTCCATTCAATGAAAGTACACGTTCTCTGATGCCTATCAGGCCATGGTGTTGAGTGAAATCCACTTTATCTATTTCAAAACCAATTCCATTGTCATTTATTTTCAGTTCAATGGTGTCTTTATAATATGTCAGTTCAATTGTTACAAATGTAGCCTGAGAATAACGCAATATATTGGTTACACTTTCCTGATAAATTCTGTAAATGGTTAAAAACAGATTGTGATAATCTGGAAACACATCGTCTTCCTTCATATTGCTCAATATATCAAAATCTATATTATGTGGTTTTAAATAATTATTGCCGTGCCATGTAATGGTGGCTATCAAGCCTATTTCATCCAGCATCTGTGGGTAAAGCGAATTGTACAATCTCCTGCTGGTTTGTACAGTTTCAGTAGTTACACTTTTGAGTTGATCTAAATGTTCAATCAATTTGTTTCTGTCTGAATCCAGATGAGTACTTATCCATGATACATCCATTTTAATAGATGTAAGATTCTGTCCCAGTTCGTCATGAATTTCTTTTGCTATAAATCTTCTTTCCTCTTCTCTTACCGAAATTAAATGACCCGATAAGGAATGAAGGTCATTAGCATATTGTTTTAATTCAGTTTCTTTCTTCTTTAGTTCAGAAATATCAATTGCGGTAGCAGATGTGAATTCGGGTTCACCTGCATCGTTTTTGTGTAACATAACGACCAGTATAACCGGAATGTTTTTACCAGATCTGGTTTTCCATTCCAGTTCTCCGCTCCATATACCATTCTTCTGAGTTTCAGGAATAGTATGGTTATAATATGTATCTAAAGCATTATCGGTTAAATAGTCAGTAATTTTAATAGTAGATAAATCTGCATTGTCATCCAGTTCAAATACCCGCTTATTACTGGTATTCAGATAGGTTAATTCGCCGTTCATATTGGCAATGCCTATAAATGCATTTGAATGTTCTATAATATCAGCAAATTGTCTGATTTTATTTTCGGTTAACTTCTGTTTGGTTATATTTCTGGATATATGAACAGTACCCCGCAAACTTCCGTCTTTATTGAAAATAGGAGAGGTGCTGATATTATAATAACCATTCAGCTTTTCTTCAAATCGGGTAGTATGGTGAGGTTTCAGATCATTTAATAATAAAGTATAAGGACAATCTTCTACAACACAGTCTGTGCCATGCATAATGGCATGACATTTATGATCAGCAATATCAGTATCCGAAATTCTTAACTGCTCCCTCATTGCTTTATTTGTCCTTAATATATTACGATTAGTATCCAGTATCGCAATCAGATCGGGAATGGAATTGAAAGTAAGTTCCCATTCTTCTTTAGCTTTTACAATTTCATCTTCCCATTCTTTTTGTTTACAGTCGTTTTCCAGTTTTTCTAATCCTGTACCAATAACAGAGGTGATTTCCTCTAAAAGATCCACTTCTTTATTTTGAAAATAGTCTTCCTGATTGGAATAAACACCTAATATACCTACTGTTTTTTCATTACATTTCAGAGGAAATGTGGCAATTGATTTTATATCCAGTAAAATAGCCTCGTTCATCCATGGGCTTGTACTTTTATTGGATAAAAAATCATTAATAATTACTTTTTTATTTTCTTTAAATGCTTTACCAACTGCTCCGTTTCCTTCAGGTGAATCATCAGTTGTAACCTTTACTTTTTTGGCTAATTCAATATTAATTCCAGAGAATGCTACTGGTTTTATCAATATACCAGAAGGCTCCCCAATCATAGCCATTTTAAATTCTCCAACTTCCGTTATTAATTTACAGACATCATTATACAATTTTTCTTTAGATGAAACATTGTTAATTAATTTATGAACTTTACTTAATGTATTGTATAACTTATTGGATTTAATCAGTTCTTTCTTTAATTGTTCCTTTTCTGTAATATTTTCTGTTATTGTCAGTACAGAATAAACCTCATTTTTTTCATTATGAATTGGAACTTTAGATATATCCAATACTACTTTTTTGTTGTCAATAGAATATATTTGTTCCGTATAATGAAGAATAGGTAAGTTTGTTGTAATTACAGTATGATCATCTGAATTTAGTTTTTGAATATTTTCCGGAGACAGTTGAGCGAAATCATAATTGGTTTTTCCAACTATATCATCTGGTTTCTCATATCCGGTTAAATTCGCAAAGGATTTATTACAACCTAAATAAATGCCGTTTTTATCTTTCCAGAATACTGACTGAGGAATATTGTTGAGTACAGAATTTAATACTTCATTGTTTTTCTGAACAGCAATTTCCTGTTCTTTCTGATTAGTAATATCTATATGTATACCCACCATTCTGACAGGTGTATTGTCATCGCCCCATTCTATTACCTGTCCTCTGGTATTGGTCCATATTATACTGCCATTCTTATGTATATATCGTTCCTGAATATTATAGGGGATAGATCCTTTACTGATAAAATGCTCTCTTATCTCATTCAATGAACATTCATAGTCTTCGGGGATTATGGTGTTTTTCAGAAATGTTTTTACGCCCGATGCATTTATTTCTTCAGAGGAATAACCCAGTAACTGTTCAAACGACTGGCTAAAGGAACTATGATCATTTACAAGATCCCAGTCCCAGTACCCGATTACTGATTGGTCAAGAATAAGTTTTAATATCTGAGTTTCCTCCATAATTATGGGCAATTATTTGGCATTCATCAATCGTTATAGATGAAACAAATATAATTTAAAAGACATATCGAATAAAAATTAATTAAAAAATGATTTTACATATTAAAATTAATGAGCATTGAAACATAAAAATTGAAATGCTATCCAATAAATATACTGGATACTGTTTATAATATCTGAAGCTTCAGAACGATGAGTATGTGTTTTACCTTTAATCTAAAGTCAGAATAGCTTAATCATTTAAATACTAACGGTTAACTCTAAGACATTAATGTTTATTGCTGATCCACTGTTTTAAAGGCTTTGCAACTATCTCCCTGATTTAAGGGATTGTACAGGTTCTCAACTTGTAGCATTTTTGCATCGTTAAACAAATACATGATTTCAAAATGAAAAACTTAAATCAGTAGATGTTTCAACATAACGGTGTATCTTTTGCCCCGTCTTTAAAATGCAATATCAGTGATTACCATGACAAAAAAAATGTTGTAAAAAACATTTGTCAATCGTTCCGACAGGCTCCGTCTTTAATATCCGGTTTCTTCAAAGATCAGAATCTATATTTTTTATATAGATACTTTAAAATCCAATGTTTACTAACAATAATCTTTTACCAGAAGATTAATTTTTTAGCCCCGTTGTTTAGTTACTATGAAATTCTGCTGAATAAATAATACTCCCTGAAAGTTCAAGGGAGTATTATGAAGCAGGTTACAGGGATTTGATTTTATAATTTGATATTTATCCTCCCCCTGATTTAAGGGATTGCAAAACTGCATAAATTGTATTTGATTTGCATTAAATTAATATATTAATCCTATATTAATTAACTATGAAAAATGGGAGAATTGAAAACACTCCTATGTTGAAAGCTTTATATAGTATCCGTATTTTTAAATTTTAAAATGATGAAAACAGTCCACAAACAACAAAATCAACTATCAGGTTAGGTGAAAAATGTAAATTATTGAAATATTTGTTCAGCAAATGTGAATATTAATTTCGTCGCAGTAGTGCAACTTGTATTATTTTAGCAAAAAAAAATGATACCCGTAGGACTAATTGAAGACGATCCCCAGCTTAGATTGAACTTTGAAACTTATTTTAGTTTAGATACTGAAGTTGATATAGTATTTACATTTTCCAGCATTGAACAGTTTATTTCGAAACAGAATCAGATTAAAACTGATCCGTTTTTAGTATTTATAGATATAGGATTGCCCGGAATTTCCGGAGTAGAGGGTGTAGGAATAATCAACAAGTATTACCCCAATGCTCATCTGGTGATCTTAAGTGGAAACACCGATAATGATATTATCTGGCAATCAATAGCAAAAGGAGCCAGTGGTTATTTGCTGAAACCTGTTTCTTTCAAGGAAATAAAGAAACAAATAGAAATAGTAAAGAATGGTGGGGCACTTATATCGCCCGAAATTGCTCAAGTGTTAATTGGTAAAGTAAATAAATTAGGAAAGGAAAAAAGAAGCAGTTATGAAAATGATAAACTGACAGTAAGGGAAAATGAAGTACTGGCACAACTGGTAAATGGATTAGCATACAAAGAAATTGCCAATGTGTTGGGAATCTCTGTTACTACAGTGAATGATCATATTAAAAATATATACAACAAATTAAATGTAAACTCAAAAGCAGAATTAATCAGTAAGATTTTATCTGAATAATGAATGCTGAAATATTAAATGAAAGGACATAGCAGCTATATTGAAAAATCTGATATCAACGATAAGAATACTAACGATAGTACTCTTGTGTTTATATTGAAGAATATAGATGCAGCAGTATTACTGGAAACCTCGGCCCATAAAATTGAATTCATTAATAATGCTTACTGTTCTCTTTTTAATATAACCATTCCTGCAGATCATTTACTTGGGATGGATTCTTTTGAAATTGCAAAAGCTTCTGCCTATTTATTTGCTGAGCCTGAAGTTTATCTGAATAGATTAAATCAGATTACTGAAGAAAATATAACTGTTAGTAAAGAAGAAATACAACTGTTGGATGGTAGAATATTTGAACGCGATTATAAACCTGTTCTGATTGAAGATGATATTAATATTACAGGACATTTTTGGTGTTATAAGGAGCTAAGTCTGACTAAGAAAAATAATGACCTATCTGCTACAGGTGAACTTTTCTACAGAAATGTATTGAATAATATACCGGTGGATATTGCTATCTATAATAAAGAACATAAATATGTTTTTGTCAATAAATCAGGCATAGGAAATGATATAGTTAGAGACTGGATGGTAGGTAAAAATGATTTTGATTATTCTCTTTCCGGAAATAAAGGTTTCCAGAAAGCTTTGTCCAGAAGAAATTATTTTGAACAGGCATTGGATTCATCACAGATAGTTCAGTTTGAAGAAAAAGATATAAACGATAAAGGACAAGAAACATGCAACCTGCAACATTATTATCCCTGTGTTAATGAGGTGAATGAAATTGAATTTGTAATTGGATATGGAGTTAACATTTCCCGAATACGACAAAACGAAAAGTTACTGATAAAGAGTCTGGAAACTTATCAGAATCTTATTCATAATCTGGATGAAGTTGTATTTATTGTAGATCAGAAAAATGTATTGCAATATGTGAATCCGTTATGGGAAAATGTATTCAATAAATCGTACTATGAAAGTGTAGGTAAGCCAATCAATACATTTTTTTCTCCTGAAGTTTTTAAGTCTATTGAAAAAGATTTAGAATCTATAAAGAAAGATAATTCAGTTGATAAAATAAAACGCGAAATAAGGATTGAAACTGTCAATGGAATAATAAAGCATTATAATTATTATTTCAGTCGTTTCTACGGCATATTAAAGGATGAGGTAATGGTTTCGGGATATGTAGTGGATATTACCGATCAGGTAAATGCCAGAGAAGAGCTTCTGAAAGTATTGCAGAAAGAAAGAATTCTCAGCGATATGAAAACGGAGTTTGTCAACATGGTTTCGCATGAGTTAAGAACACCACTGTCTATTATTCAATCAAGTGCAGAGATTCTTGAACTGATGTATCAGCTAGAAAATCCTTCGAAGGAAACTATGGGAAATTATTCAGTAAGGATTGTAGATGAAGTTAAGAACCTAAAGAATTTAATGGATGAATTGCTGTTGATCAGTAAAATAGAAACGGACGATTTACAGTTTAACCCGAAAGAGATTGATGTTATAAGCTTTGTTGATGAAATAATCAGTCAGCATTTTAATCCCTGGAAAGATGGAAGAAAGATTGCAATGGAAATACGAGGTAATAGCCGTTTAGTAAATGGCGATAAGTTTATGTTGAAACACATTATCAATAATATTCTGGATAATGCTTTTAAATATTCTATGGATAAACAGGCGCCTATGTTAAGGATCTTTTTTGGTCATGATGGCTGGAGCTTGGTTTGCAGAGATTATGGTATTGGTATTCCCGGGAATGAAATAAATAATCTGGGATCATCATTCAAGAGAGGAAGCAATTCAGGATTTATTCAAGGCACAGGGTTAGGATTGGTAGTGGTTAATTATTTTGTAGATAAACATAAAGGTACAGTTCATTATCAGAGTACAATTGATAAAGGTACATTTGTAAGAATATCATTCCCATACTTAGATTAATTAGGATATATGTCAGAGATACTTGTAATTGAAGATGAATTATTTTTACGGCAGAATATTATTACAATACTTCAGTTAAAAGGATATCAATGTCATGAAGCATCGCATGGGGTAGAAGGGATAGAAATTTTGAAAAAAATAAAGCCTGATTTAATCTTATGTGATGTGATGATGCCGGGTATTGATGGCTTTGGTGTACTGGAATATGTAAAGTCTGTAGATTCACTAAAAGAAGTGCCATTTATATTTGTTACGGCACGCGCTGATACACAGGATAAAGAAAGGGCTTATAAGATGAATGCTGATAATTATATTACTAAGCCATTTTCTATTGCTGAATTGATTTCAGCAATAGAATTATGCCTTCCCAAACCATTGATTTAAATACATTTTATATAGCGATGAAAAAAAAAGTTTGTAAAAGAGCAAAATAAATTTTGTGGAATAAAATGGTTCCCTAAATTTGCACTCCGAAACAACAAGATCTTACAACAAAAGCGAAAGTAGCTCATTTGGTAGAGCACGACCTTGCCAAGGTCGGGGTGGCCGGTTCGAGCCCGGTCTTTCGCTCAAAAAAAGTCCTGCTAATTAGCAGGACTTTTTTTACCGCCCTGGTGGTGGAACTGGTAGACACGCAGGACTTAAAATCCTGTTCGCCGCAACGCGAGTGCGGGTTCAAGTCCCGCCTGGGGCACTCGGAAAAAAGTCATCATTAATGATGGCTTTTTTTATTTATAACAACAATGAAAATAAGTTCTTAGAAATAATATTATGGCAACAAAAAAGCCGCAACCTAAATGCGGCTTGTGTTCACGGGAAATATCACCCGTTTTTACTTATGTTATCGGTTAGAATAACATTAATTGTACGGCTAATATACAATCATAAATTGATATATGCAAACTTTTATAAAAATATTTTTTCTGACAGATACAAATCAGTTATTTTCCTGGAACATTCAGAGTAGTTTAAGGTGTAAAAACAAAACAAGCCGCAAAATAAAATGCGGCTTGTGATTAACCAGACATTACCAGTAGGAAAGGCATGTTAGCATTTCTGATAACAATTAGTTTAAATGGCTCTTATACAATTAAATTATATAAGAAAGCAATCACCTAAAATACTAGTTGTGTAGTCTTGCTTTTTTGCTGGTCAGTTCTTCAACTGTTTCTACATATGCTTCATCAGCAACACAACAGTCAACAGGACAAACAGATGCACATTGAGGTTCGTCATGGAAACCCTGACATTCTGTACATTTTGACGCAACAATAAAGTAAGTGTCTACAGCAACAGGTGATTGTTTAGAATCAGCATCTACTGAAGATCCATCCATTAAAGAATAAGCTCCTTTAACGGTAGTTCCATCAGCAATTGCCCATTCTACTCCACCTTCGTAGATAGCATTGTTAGGACATTCGGGCTCGCAAGCTCCGCAATTAATACATTCTTCTGTGATTTTAATAGCCATATATGTTATTTTTGATTTTGAACAGGGCAAATGTAAAAAGAAAAAAGATATAAAAAATGGATTTACGTCATAGAATTGAATTGATTTGTTTATTAGGGGAATATATAAAACATGATGAAAATCATTGGAATTCTCAAAAAAACCGTGCAGCCCTATTAAATGCTTGGTTTGTTCCGGAGTTCATTGAGCAGTCTGTGAAGAATATTTGTGAAAATTTTCTGGAAGAAAAAAAAATAAATGAGTGGATTAATCAATATCCTGACCTGAAAAAGGCTAAAAATCCAAAAAAAGTAGGAATTGTCATGGCTGGAAATATCCCTTTGGTTGGTTTTCACGATATGCTTTCGGTGTTTATCAGTGGTAATATTTCAGTCATAAAAGTTTCCTCTAAAGATGAAGTACTAATTAAACATCTGGTGAATAAACTCATAGAATTTGATGCAGAAGTGGCTCCCTTCTTTGTGTTTCAGGATATACTTAAGGACTGTGATGTATATATTGCCACAGGCAGTAATAACAGTAGCAGATATTTTGAGTATTATTTTGCTAAGTATCCACATATTATCAGAAAGAACAGAACATCTGTTGCTATCCTTAACGGAGATGAAACAAAAGAAGAACTTGATTTATTGGCCGATGATATTCAAATGTATTTTGGACTAGGTTGCCGCAATGTTACCAAGCTGTTTGTTCCTGAAGGATATGACTTTATTCCCGTATTGAATGCCTTGAAAAAATATGAGTACCTGATGGATTATCATAAGTACAGAAATAATTTCGATTATCATCTTGCTTTATTAATCATGAACAGCAAGTATTATATGAATAACGATTCTATTATACTTACTGAGAATGCTTCGGTTTTTTCTCCTGTTAGTCAGATTCATTATTCTTTTTACGAGCATAAGCAAAATCTGATAGATTCTTTACAACAGAATCAGGATATTCAATGCATTGTTGGTAAAGGGTTTGTTCCATTTGGTGAGGCTCAGAAACCAACACTGTCTCAATATGCAGATGGAGTAGATACTTTGAGTTTTCTATCAGAACTATAAACGGGAGTAAGGAGTGAGGAGACAGAATATTACAGTTCAATAATCTTATTATTGAATATTGATTTATTTTAAAATTATCAAATTTGTATTCTCCTGTCTCCTTACTACTAACTTCTGTCTCCTGTTACCTATAATTTAACAACATCATTTATTAAAAGATTACTCAATTTATTAGATTTGCCAAATGAAAATCTCAAATGAAGCTAAAGTTGGTACATTAACTGTTCTTACTATAGCCCTGTTAGTTTTTGGATATAACTTTCTAAGAGGCAGGTCTGTTCTGAAAACCGGCAATTATCTTTATGCAAAATATACCGATGCCAAGAGTCTGATGGTATCTAATCCTGTTTATATCAATGGGTATCAGGTGGGTAGTGTTTACGATATTGAAAATGAAGATGCCAGTCTTAAAAATATTATTATAACTATTAAACTGAAAGATAATTATCAGATCCCTGACAATTCCATGGCTACTGTTAAAAGCAGTATTCTGGGTACTCCCAGTATTGAAATTGTATTAGGCAATTCTGCACAGTTTTTAAAATCGGGCGATACTATCGAAAGTATTCAGTCTGCCGGTATGTTAGGTGATATCACCAGTAAACTGGATCCTATTACTACACAGATAAAAATTTCTTTGAATAGTCTGGATACTGTATTGCACAATATCAATTCTATTTTCAATACGCAGTTGAAAGGCAATATAACCGATATGTTGTCCAATATTGACAGTGCTACAAAAAACATTGCCAATGCTACTGCCTCGCTGAATTATATGCTGGACAAGGAACATGGTTCATTAACGAATACTGTTCAGAATATTAATAGCGTTACGAAGAATTTAGCCGATAATAATAATAAGGTGAACAGCATCCTGACAAATGTAGAAACTACTACTCAGCATTTTTCTGATGCCGATGTGAATGGAGCTGTAACAAAGCTGAAAGCATCTATCGAACAATTGAATGATATATTAACCAAAATCAATTCCGACAAGGGTTCACTGGGTTTACTGATGAATGACAAAACTTTATATACCAATCTGAATAACACTGTAAGGAGTGCTAATACCCTGATGGATGATCTTAGAATTCATCCTAAGCGTTATGTAAATATTTCGGTATTTGGTAAGAAAGATAAATCAGGACCTATTACCCAACCGGTTTCAGATTCTGTAAAGACTCATTAATATATCAACACATATATGAGTCGTTCTTTTCTTGTTCTCTTTTTAATTATTACAGGTACTACAACTTTGCTGGCTCAGAAGCCTGCAAATGATACGATGAATGTTGGTAAGATTATCAATATCATTCAGTCGGAACGATACAATTTTATGGACAGGGGTGATACTTCGGGCAAGTTTATTTCTTTGGCCGGTAATGCCAATGTAAAGCAGGGTAAAACTCATTTTATTGCCGATAGTATTGTTATCAATCAGAAGAACAATATTATGGAGGCATATGGCAATATTCATATCAATGATGCCGATAGCGTGCATACTTATGCTCAATATGTAAAGTATTTTGGAAAAGACAAGAAAGCCTTTCTGAACGATAAAGTAAAACTGACTGATGGCAAAGCTGTACTGACAACCGACAATCTGGAATACGATGTCAATACCAAAGAAGGTATTTATCTGAATGGAGGAAAGCTGATATCGGGCAAGACGGTGCTGACCAGTAAAGAAGGCTATTATTATGGCAATACCCGCGATGTTATTTTCAAGAAGAAAGTATTGTTGATTAATCCTGAATACAAAATCATTACCGATACTTTATTATACAATCTGAATACCGATATTGTTACGTTTGTTTGTCCTACTATTATCAAAACCGGTAAGAGAAACATAAAGACCAAAGAAGGCTGGTATAACCTGAAAACCAAACAGGCATGGTTTGGTGCCCGACCAACTATTGATGACAGTAGTTATACTGTAACTGCCGATTCTATTCACTTCAACGATTCTACCGGTATGGGCAATCTAAGAGGTAAAGTGGTGTATGCAAGCAAAGACTCGGTAGGAGGGTTCGATCTGACTTCAGATTATTTGGATATAGATAAAAAGAACAACACAGTACTGGCTACACAAAAACCTATATTGATTGTAAAGCAGGAGAACGATAGTATATACATTACTGCCGATACTTTGTATGTGGCACCGCTCGATAATCTGTCTAAAAAAGTAACTATTCCTGTCCTGCGCGATTCTACCTATAAAACGCCTAAGGATTCTTCTTCCAACAGGTATTTTACAGGTTATCATCATGTGAAAATATTCTCCGATTCAATGCAGGCTGTAGGCGATAGTATGTTCTATTCTCTTCGAGACAGTATATTCCGTTTGTTTACCAATCCTGTTTTATGGAGCAAGGAGAATCAGATAATGGGCGATACTATTTATATGTTTACCAAAAACAAGAAGCCCGAAAAGATGAGGGTGATAGAGAACGCAACGGCCATCAATAAACTTACGGATAAATATTATAATCAGGTAAGTGGCAACAATATAAATGCTTTTTTTGTAGATGGTAATATCAGTCATATCTATACCAAGGGCAGCCCTGCCGATAATGTATATTATGCACTGGATGATGCCGGTAAATATATAGGAGTGAATAAATCTACCTCCGATGTTATAAATGTTTATCTGGTAAACAATAAGGCCGAAAAAGTCACCTTCATCAACAATCTTTCGGGAACCATGTATCCTATGGGACAGGTAAATCACGATGACATAAAAGTTCGTCACTTTAAATGGGACGAAAGCCGCAAGCCAAAGAACAAATTCTTTATTCCATAGGAGGGAGGTCGTTTAAGGTTTAATACGTTTGATAATGTTTAAGGGGTAAATGCATCGCTAGTTCGTATATTTAAATTTCCTACAATCAATATTCATCTCTCAAGAACTAAAACCTTTATTATATGTCGGGAATTCATTTCCCAAGATATAAAACCTTTTTTATATGAAGAAATTTCATTTTTTATGATGTAATAATATTACTATACAATGAAAAATCATTTTTATTGATATAACAACGTTATTATACAATGAAAATTCATTTTTATGGATATAGCAATATTATTATATGAAGAAAATTCATTTTTATTGATATAACAACTTTACGATACAAAGAAAATTCATTTTTTAAATATAATAATGTTCTGATACTTCAAAACTAATCATATATCATATCATATATTCTGTTTCTTACATCTGAATGAGATATCCACCTAACGAAATATCTTTACTTATCTGATATATTTGCTTTAATTATAAAATCTAACAATAATACATACCTCAACATGGCTACAAATATTTCTTCTATTACTATAAATGCTTCAACAGAGAAAGTGTGGGACATGATAACAAAACCTGAATATGTAAAACGCTGGCAATTTGGTAGTCAGTTAATAACCACCTGGGAAATAGGAAGTGATATAAAATTCAAAACCGAATGGGAAGGAGTTATATATGAACAATGGGGCAAAGTATTATTAGTTAAACCTAATGAATTAGTGAAATATAGTCTGTTTGCACCTGCACCCGGACGGGAAGATATACCGGAAAATTATTTTATCATGAGTTATGTGCTGACTGCAGATAAAGGACAGACTATACTGAATATTATTCAGGAAGATAACAGACCAGGTTCAGTACAGGAAGAACCTCAGGGTGAGGAAAATCCTGTGCTGAATCTATTGAAACAACTAGCCGAAAATGGATAATTATTAATAATATCTGTATCTCATAAAATGCAGGGGAAAATGAGATACAGAAAATGAATAAATGTACAGTCAGACCTTTACTTTAATGCTTAATTCAGAACAATTACCTTATAAGAATTGCCATTGATCTGCAAATAATATATACCGGTAGATAGATAAGGTATAGCCAGTAAATTCTGCCCGGAAGCTATCTTGAATTGTTGAATAAATTGACCCATATTATTATACAATGCAGCCATTCCTGCTACTCCTTTATTGCTAACTTTTATCTGCTTTTGATTGGCTATTGTATTTACAGAAACAAGGTCATTTATAGTAAAATCAACCATTACTATATTGGTATAAACAATTAAACCTGTATTGTCTTTTTGTTTTAATCTGTAATAGTTCTTTCCTTCTGCCGGTTGATTATCCGTAAAATTATAATATTGTTCTGCACTGCTGTTTCCTTTACTATGCTGATTATCAATTGTATTAAATAGTTTTCCATCTGTACTTCTTTCTATTTCAAAATAACTATTGTTGTTTTCATTGGCAGTAGCCCAGGACAATAATGCCTGTTCCTGTTGTTTAACAGCATTGAAATAAACAAATTGAACAGGTACAGTTCCTGGTTTATATTCATAAGCTCCAATATCTAACAAGAAATTAATAATCCTGGCATTTCCTTCAAAATCAGTTTCATTATTGGCCACCACATAAGCAGGGTCAGCTTTATTAATGCATGGACTTAATGCTGTTATATGAAAGTCGGGACTGGTAATGGAAGCATTTACTATTAAAGGATTGGCATAAAATGAATGTTTCTCCGTACCCGAACTTGTTCTGTAAGTACTAAAGTCGCTATACGAAGCACTGCCCCAGTTAACATTGATATTGTTGGAATCATTGTTGGGAGTGTACCAGTCATTATAATCCAGCACCAGGTTGGTTTGTGGCGATATAGCTTCTTTCGAAAACAGCACATTCTGAGCATTGGTATAAAATATATTGTTTCTGATATTACAATCCAATACTTTGGTAATATCCAGTTCACCTGTACCATCGTTGGCATAATTGTTGGCAACAAAAGTATTGTTGGTTATAGTGGCATTATTTACAATACCCGTAGTGGTTATATCATATCCGCCAATAGCCATACCGGGCTCCTGATTATCATAAATAAGGTTATCCCTTACTATTAAATTATAGGCAGAGCCATTCTGTTCGCATCCCAGTTCTATACCCGAACCATTATGATGTGAGATATTTTTTTCAACTAATACATTCACTCCACCATCTATATAAATTCCACTACTGGTGGCATAGTTCGATACATTGTTATATACTACATTGTATGCTATATAAGCATTCCGTGAATGATCAATAGCTGTATCGTTGCAGTTACATTCATTATAATTTCCCGTAACATCTATTCCAATATTGGTATTGTCATGTACCAGATTATGGGTAATGGTTATTCCGTCAATATTACCCCCAAACGAAAGGCTCTCGCTAAATCCAGTAATGTTATTATAGATAATACAACTATCCACTATTATATTATGCATGGCATTAGCTGCAGTTGTGCCTTCTCCATAAGCAATAAAAGGTTGTGAGTTTTTGGAAGAGCTTGGCTTGGTAGAAGCATTGCTTGTCCAGTTGATACTACGAATGATAATTCCCTTAAACATAAGGTTGGCAACTGTGCCGGTACCCGAACAAACTACCTGTATTCCTACAGCGTTGTTCTTTACCAGATTTTGTATAATCAGATTCCGGAAGATGACATTACTATGGTCGGTTATACTGATCATGGGATTGGCCGAAAGCCCTGTGCCATCTATATAAACCGAATCGGTTTGATAATTTCTGAATTCAATAGGATTACCAACTGTACCCGAAACATTCAGGGTAAGCTGAGCCTTGTAAGTGCCGCCTTTTATATACACCACACTGCCGGCAGTAGCTTTGTTAAATGAATTCTGGATAGTCTTCCAGGCAGTTGTTAGTGAAGTGCCATTACTGGCATCATTGCCATTGGTGCCATCAACAAAGTAAGATGTCTGAGCACTTGCATACCCAAGTAAACACAAGGTTGCAATAGTTAAGAATGTTTTTCTCATATTTTCCTGATTTAATTCTATGCTGGTTAAATGAGTTGCAAAGATAATCAGGATAATCAGATTGGATATCCAATATTATTAAAGTATTGCTTTCCAGTTTTCAGGATCATAAAATCCGGACTCCTTCTCCATGGCTATTATTTTATAGGCTAGTTCCTTCATGGCTTCTGCATTATCTGCACCTGTGACGATACAATCTATTATATATTCTCTTATTCTGACTATTTTGTCCGCAGCTTCGGCTTCATGTTTATTTCTTTCTTCTAAAGCCATATCATATTTCACTTCAGCTACTAATTCGTCCAGTATGCTTTCCTCATATTTGTCGGTTTGTTTATCCATTGCATCCAGTTCAGGGATTTCCTCTCCTCCGGCTTCTCGTATCAGCTCAGTCGATATTTCTCTGAATTGTCTGAATAAATCAGGCTGCAATATTAAAGGATGAGCCAGTACCCAGTCGGTAAAAGCATTTTCATCATCATCAAATATCAGTTCTATTATTTTTTCCCTGTATTCCATAATAAATATTTCCTGTAAAGGTAAATCTATTACAATTATTTACAGAAAATAATAAGTTGCATGTGTAACTGTATTTAATTATCAAATCATCAAATCATCAAATTATCACATTTGTATTTTATAGCACCATCTCTGCAACTTACCTTCAAAATCAAAAGGAGTAGTCTGGCGGGTAATATCTTTTATATTGGTTGCTTTTATATTGTCCTTATCAATCTGGAAAGTAGTAAGGTTGGTACTGAAATAAATAGTACCCCCTTCATTCAGCATTTTAATACAGTTATTTATGAGCGATACATGGTGTATCTGTACATCAAAGAAATCTTTCATCTTCTTGCTGTTGCTGAAAGTAGGAGGATCTACAATGATGATATCGAACTTTGGTCCATTATTTTTTTCTATATACTGAATTACATCTTCGCGGAGAAAAGAATATTTTGTTTCATCAGCAAGATTGTTCGCCTTAAAGTTCTCTTCTGCCCAACTGATATAGGTATTCGACATATCTACCGATACCACACGACTTGCACCGCCAAATGCAGCATACACCGAAAAGGAACCTGTATAACAGAACAGATTCAGCACTGAAAGATCTTTACACTGATCCATCACCATCTTGCGGGTAATCCGGTGATCAAGGAACAGACCCGTATCCAGATAATCATCCAGGTTTATTCTGAACTTCATACCGTTTTCTATCACTTCAAAGTATTCTTTTACACTGTCCACCTTCTCGTATTGCTGATTCCGGTGATCCATCTTCCTACGTTGTTTCAGGTATATAAGATTTATATCCACCTGCAGTGTATTCACAATCACCGCCAGGGCTTCATCTAGCCACAGATTATGTTCTTCATCGGTCATGCCATGTCTGCGGAGGTATTCGGCTATATACACTTTATTGCCGTACAATTCTATACAGATAGGGAATTCAGGTAAATCGTGATCGTAAACCCTCCAGCAGTCAACACCCTGTTTTGCTGCAATCTTCTTTTTATGTTTAAAAACCTTGTTCAGGCGGTTTTGAAACATATTTAATTTTTCCTCCTGACTTGCCATGGATTAACGAATTAGCGAATTAACTGATTGTTGATGAATGGAAATAAACATTTATAACCATTAATTAATCCGCGAAATAAACGCAAACGGAGAGGAAAATAGGGGATAGGGGATAAAAACTTTTTTAAAGGCGTTCAATAGCTTTGTTAAAAGTAAGAGCACAAAGGTTAATTAGAGCTTGGTTTTATCTCTCAAACATTACATTTGTAGCTTTAAATAGAATATGCGGATATTTTTCTGTTCAATTGCAATCATCTTAGGCCTTGCTTCCTGTACCAATAAATTTGGTCAGGCCTTAAAAAGTAAGGACAATGAATATAAGTACAAACTGGCCGAGCAATATTATGTAGGTAAACAGTATTCTTTTGCCCAGCAGTTGTATGAGCAGTTATTTCCTTATATAAAAGGTACAGAACGTTACGAGGATATGTATTATAAATTTGCCCTTTGTTTTTACAACGATAAGGATTATGCAAATGCGGAAAATATCTTTAAAACCTTTGCGGAAACCTTTCCCGCCAGTAAAAAAGCAGAGGATGCAGAATATAACAGGGCTTATTGTTATTATAAGCAATCGCCAAAAGTAGAGCTGGATCAGACTACTACCCGTAAGGCAATGTCGCTGATGCAGGCCTTCCTGAATACTCATCCGGGCTCTTCAAGAAGCAAGGAAGCTAACGATATAATTGATGTTTGCAGAGAGAAACTGGAGATGAAAGATTTCCTGAGTGCATCGCTTTATTACAATATCGGACAGTATCGTGCTGCAGCTACTTCTTTCAATAATTTGTACGAAGATTTCCCCGATTCTAAGAAGGCGGATGAATATAAATTACAAGTTATCAAATCTTATTATAAATTTGCAGAATTATCATTCGAATATAAACAGGAAGAAAGGTTCAATAAAGTATTGACCGAATGCAATGATTTCGCTGAAAGATTCAATGATAGCAAGCTTTTGGATGAGGTGAAAGTGTACAAACAAAATACTATTAATTATTTAAATAAAATAAAAAAATGAGCAAAGTAAGAAAACAAATAAGTCCTAATACCCCTACATCTGCCGAAACAAGAGATCTTTATACCATTAAACAAAAGACTGGTAATCTGTATGAATCTATTTCGGTAATGACCCGTAGAGCTGCTCAGATCAATGTTACTATCAGAGAAGAATTACATAGTAAACTGGAAGAATTTGCTACTCATACCGATTCTCTGGAAGAAATTCATGAGAACAAAGAACAGATTGAAATCTCTAAGGCTTACGAAAAAATGCCGAATGCTTCTTTGCTGGCTATTCAGGAATTTATGGAAGACAAAATCTATTACAGAAAGAATACAGGTAATGAATTGTTCAAATAAGATATCAGGTTAAAATTTTTAATGTAGAACGACAGTGTAGAACCTATACTGTCGTTTTTATTTTTGATGAATATGTTATTGCAGGGAAAAAAAATATTATTAGGTCTAACCGGTAGTATAGCCGCATACAAAACTATTATACTCACAAGGTTACTGATTAAAGAAGGTGCTGAAGTAAAAGTTGTAATGACTAAGGCTGCAACTGACTTTGCCTCTCCGTTGGTTCTGTCTACTTTATCTAAGAACAATGTAGTAGTCGATATAGCTTCGGAGAATGTATGGTCCAACCATGTGCAGCTTGGCCGCTGGGCCGATGTGTTTTTAATTGCACCTGCAAGTTGCAATACTATTGCTAAAATGGCCAATGGTATCAGCGACAATATGTTGCTCGCAACTTATCTCTCTGCTATCTGTCCGGTAGTGGTAGCACCTGCCATGGATGAAGATATGTGGCATCATCCCGCTACTAAGCGGAACCTCGAAACGCTGATTTTCTTTGGAAATAAAATAATCACGGTAAAGAGTGGCGAACTTGCAAGCGGTCTGATAGGTGAGGGAAGAATGGAAGAACCCGAAAATATTCTTACTTATCTCTATGAAAATATCTTCAGAGGGTCGGAACTTTTTGGAAAGAAAATACTGATTACAGCAGGGCCTACCCACGAACCAATTGATCCTGTCCGTTTCATTGGAAATCATTCTTCCGGCAAAATGGGCTATGCTATTGCAAACGAAGCATACATGAATGGAGCACATGTTACCCTGATTTCAGGTCCAACCAATCAACCTTTGCTCTATGATGGTATTAAACTCATAAAAGTAAAGACTGCTGCTGAAATGTTTGAAGCCTGTAAGGTTTATTCCGATGCTGCTGATATCATCATCATGAACGCAGCTGTTGCTGATTATACTCCTTTAACCGTGTATCCCGAAAAACTGAAAAAGAAATCCGATACTCTGAATATAGAACTCGGCAAAACCACCGATATCCTTAAATATCTGGGGGAGAATAAAAAGGATAATCAGTTCATCATGGGCTTTGCCCTCGAAACAAATGACGAGGAAAATAATGCCATTCTTAAACTGCGAAACAAGCATCTCGACTGCATAGTTTTAAACTCACTGCAAACCAAAGGCGCTGGTTTTAGCAACGATACCAACGAAGTAACGATTATTAACAAGGATGAAACTAAAATTTATTTTACCTTGCAATCTAAATCGGCAATAGCAGCTCATATTGTTTCATATTTAATCAGTAATGTATAATGAGAAATAAGATAATATTATTTATAGCGTTGGTCATGGCTTTCAACATAGCTTCTGCTCAGGAGTTTATTGCAAAAGTCATTGTAAATGCGCAGGCTGTAGGTAGTAATTATGATAAAAAGATTTTTGTTACCTTACAGAATCAGCTCACCGATTTCATTAATGGCAGAAAATGGACAAGCGACAAGTTCAATGCCAATGAACGCATTCAATGCAATTTCGTCATCAATATCGAAACCGCCCTCGATGGCAACGAATTCAAAGGCAAGATGATGATTCAGTCTGCTCGTCCTGTCTACGGGTCTACCTATACTGCGGCCATGCTCAATTATCAGGATCAGGATATTGCTTTCAAATATATCGAATATCAGCCCATCGAGTTTAATGAAAATAGGGTGCAGGGTTCCGATCCGCTCGTAGCCAATCTGCCTGCTGTGTTTGCTTATTATATGTATATGATCCTCGGAATGGATTACGATTCTTTCGCTCCTAAAGGCGGAGATGCATATTTTCAGAAGGCATTGAATATAGTGAACAATGCCCCCGATGGACAGGATATAAAGGGTTGGAAAGCATTCGATGGTGTTGCCAACAGATTCTGGCTCAACGAAAACCTGACCAATACCAAATACAATACCGTTCACGATGCTATCTATCAGTATTACCGTGGTTGTATGGACAAAATGGTTGATAAGGAAAAAGATGCAAGAGTAGCCATGTTGAAAGCCATCACTATTTTATATACCCTCAACTCCGAGAATACCAATATGATGTTCATTCAGTTCTTTTTTCAGAGTAAAAGCAGGGAACTGGCAGGCATATTTCAGAATGGGTTGCCCGATGAAAAATCCAAGGCAAGCGATATGCTCGTAGTGCTCGATGTAGCTAAGTCTGACTACTACAAACAACAATTACAATAATATTCTTAATCAATTTCTGCTCTCATGAAATCATTGGTAATACTATCTATTAGCTGTTTTTTTCTATTTGCCTGCAATACACCTAAAATATTGCCCGAAAGCAAAATGAAAGTTTTGGTATGGAGTCTCCTGAAAGATTCTTACGATTCCGCAAGCGGTTCTTTCAAGTTTGCCGGCAAGTTTACCGATGAAGATTTAGCCCCGATGGAGCAGGTATTTAAACAGAACAATGTATCCCGTCAGGACTTTTACTACACCTTCGAAAACTATCAGCAGGATCCCGGTAAACTAAAGATACTCATGGATTCGGTAATAGCCTACGGTGGCAGAGACATGTCAAAACCCTCTTCTGTCAGGAAACCCGATGCAAACAGACCTAAATCTGCATTGGAATAGTATTTGATAATGAACTCCCATAAACAAATAATCCATTTTGGGCTCCTCCCTATCCATTTTGGTCGGCTCCCAATTCACTTAAGTCTTCTGTAAATCCATTTTGGTCGGCTCTCATAAGGCTTAAGTCTTCTGTAAATTCATTTTGGTCAGCTATTATAAGGCTTAAGTCTTCTGTAAATCCATTTTGGTCGGCTCTCATAAGGCTTAAGTCTTCTATAAATTCATTTTGGTCAACTCTCATTTCGCTTAAATCTCCTCTCAAAGCGCTTAAATCTATTCCCATAAGGCATATATCTTCTGTAGAAGCATTCTTTTCTTTTCTCAAAGCGCTTAGGCCAATTCTCCGATCCTGTAAATCTAATTACATTCGCCTGAAATCTTCAGTAAATACATTGCTCTTTACTACCAGAACCCTTTGTTCAACTCTCAAAGCATAAAAATCCATTATCAATACACATATATCTTAAGTAAATTGTCTCTTATCTGATCTCAACACCCTGAAATCTGCCACCAACAGGCAAAACAGATAAACTTTTATACTGAATTTTAAAGATTTACAGTCCATATTCATCGTCAATTTGTATTTGTGTATCATAGCCAAAGGCTAAAAGCCAACAGCTAATAGCTGTATTATTTTTACTTTTGATTTTTTACTTTTTACTTTCAATAAAACTTCTATATTTGCCACCGGCAGGTCTCATACAACCAGCTCCTTTTGAACCTCCCTAGGGCAGGAATGCAGCAAGGATAATTAGTTGTAGCGGTGTGATATGATAAGCCTGCCTTTTTTTTATTCAGCAGGAAATTTTTGGGCTTTATAGCCCTTTTTTATTTTACGGCATAATACTTGCTGCATTTTATCATTTACCCGGATAATGCAGTTACAGTTCAGAATTAATATTCAATTGAATAATCCGGGTAAATCAGTTATCTTTATTTTCTATTAGTTATTAATAATTGCTTTGGATACCACAAATAACAGGAAGTCAATCAACAAAAAGATCATTGCCATCATCATACTTGCAGCTATTGCCGGTATTGCTTCGGTATTTACACAAATCAGGTTTATACAGTCCAAAAGTCTGGGCAATATCAAGGAAAAGCTCGAAACTCAGATATCCAACAGCGAACAGATATTAAATCACTTTATACACGATACGGCCTTTTTGCGAAGCGAACTGAACAATACCGTGGAATTGCCACAGTATCTCGATGATGATATCACCAATGAAGAAGGATTGTTTGTTTACCGCACAGATTCTGCCCGAAACCATAAACTGATATTCTGGAACAGTACCCGTTTTTTCTTTAATGAAGAGGTATTTAATCATCCCGACACCAATTTCTTTATACGAGAAATTAATGGTGATTTTGAAATTGTAAAGAAAGATGTACTCGTCGATGGAATAAGTTGTGTATGTATTGGCATTATTCCTGTCAGATGGCATTATTTTATCGAGAATGCTTATCTTAAATCACATTTCAATAACAGCACCATCCCCGAGAATTTAATTACCATCAAGGATGAACATACAGCTACCGGAGTCAATTCATCCAACGGAAAACATTTATTCTGGATAGATTATGTGTCTGATGTATCAGGGCATTCAATAGATATACTGACAGTAATATTACGATTTGGCAGTATTATACTGCTGTTGATGGCTTTTTATCTGATTGCTGCTGCAAGGTTTTATAGTAAAGGGTTCAGGAATGCAATTTCGTTTTTATTAATCTGCACTGCCATTGTCAGAACGGTTATTTATGTTTTCCCTTCCATGTTTTACGATAAGGATATGGCCCTGTTCGACCCCACTGTATATGGTACCGACGCATTTCATCCATCACTCGGACAATTGCTCATAAATGTTGTTTTCCTGGCTTCTCTATTGCACTTCTACAACTGTTATGGTGAAGGCTTTAAAGTATTGGCAAATAAGAAATTCAAAGTAATCAGAGAGGTATTAAAATTCCTGACGCTAACTATTACCGGTGCAGGATTTATATATACTATCAGGCATCTGATAATAGATTCTAAGATATCTTTCGATGTCAGTAACTTCTCAAGCCTCGATTATTTCAGTTTGCTGGGTTTCTTTATCATCGTCATGCTGATAGTTTGTTATTGTCAGATCATACTGGCTTTATATAAAAAGTTTATTCAGCAGGAATGGCCATTCAAACCGGTATCTTTTTATGTGATGATCATGTTTATTGTTACTTCGGTAATATCGTTAATCATCATTCATCAGAATCAGTTGATTGAGATAGAACAAAGGAAGAAAATAGCCGAAAGTTTATTTCATCAGGAGGAAGAATTCGGCGAGAATATGATACAGATTGCTGTGGCAAATTTCAATGGCAACTTTCTGAAAGAAAACGATAAACGATTCTATAACGAGAAGAACAATAAGTATATTAAGGATAGTATTATAGGGGTCAATTTCAGGGGGTATTTAAACCGCTACGATACCAAAGTGTATGTATTCGATAGCTTACACAGAAATCTTTATAACGATGATACGCTGCAATACAACAGCCTGAAAGAAATGATTACCTGCAATGCTTCGTACGAAGGGGTCGAAGGTTTGTATAGTTATGTAGGCAAGGAATCCTCGAAGAATTATATTTTTCAGAAGAATCTCATTAAAGGGAATGATACTACCTTATATGTATTTGTGCTGGCAAGGCTAAAGGCTAATTTCGGTAATGCTATTTTCCCTGAATTGTTTAAACAGTCGAATGGTGGAGGAACCGAGAAGAATAATAATTATTTTACCGCTGTATATGTCAATAATTATCTCGGGAAGCACTCCACTAATTTTGCATTCCCCAATAAGATAAATGACGATAAGTTGCTGAAAGTTGCTGACTTCAAAGTAGTAGTCAGTGAGGATGGAATGAGCGAACTGTGGTACAGGGCATCAGACAATAAATCGATTGTGGTGATTCATAAAAACGATAGAATTATCGATCTGCTTACCCTGTTCTCCTATCTGTTGTGTCTGATTATATTGATTAATGCTTTATATAAATTAGCCGATAAAATCATTTGTAAAATATTCCCCGAAATAGCACATAAAAAGGATGATGATTTTAAATATCATTTTCAGTTGCAGATTCAGAATGCTATTACGGTCATCAGTATACTATCCCTGACTATCATCGGTATATTTACGGTTACCTTGTTTGCAAGCAGGTTTAAAAGCAGTAACAATGAAAGGCTGTTAAAGTCGGTACAATCAATAGTGGAAGAAGTGGAATCAGAAATACAATCCAAGCTTATATACAACGATGCTTCCAATATTCATCAGTTGAATGAAATGGATTATATCGATAAAAAGATTATACAGATATCCGAAATACATTCTGTAGATATCAATCTTTTTGATGCACAGGGCAATCTGAAATTATCTACACAGCCTTATATTTTCAATAAACATTTATTGAACGATAAGATTAATCCACTCGTATTCTCCAAGCTGAAGAACAACAATTTATCAAGCTTTATTTATTCTGAAAAAATAGGGTTATTACCTTATCTCAGTATCTATGCTGTTATAAGAGATGAGAATAAAAAGATGATTGGTTTTATCAATATTCCTTATCTGAATTCACAGACCGAGTTAAATGCCGAAGTATCAAACTTCCTGGCAACACTAATCAATCTGAATACCTTTATCTTCCTCATTGCAGGAGCCATTTCATTCCTGGTTTCCCGAAGAATAACTTCTTCCCTGGTACTGATAGGCAACAGAATGAAAGAAATTAGTCTCGGCAATATAAACGAACCCATCAGCTGGAATAAGAACGATGAAATAGGGGTACTGGTGAAGGAATATAATAAGATGGTAGAGCAACTGGATATCAGTGCCCGTTTGCTGGCAAAGAACGAAAGAGAAATAGCCTGGAGGGAAATGGCCCGGCAGGTGGCTCACGAAATTAAGAATCCGCTTACTCCCATGAAACTAAGCCTTCAGTATCTGCAGAAGGCTATCGATAATGGAAACGATAATATACCGGTATTAACCCGGCAGGTGGCTAATACATTGATAGAACAAATAGATCAGCTGGCCAGAATAGCCTCTGATTTCTCTCAGTTTGCCAACATACAGAACGCCATGTTCGAAAAGTTTGAATTGTTTAGCAGTATCGATTCGGTGGTTAATCTGTATAAAATGGATACTTCGGTTCAGTTTGTATGGTCTAAACCAAAAGATACCTGTTATGTGGTAGCCGATAAAACTCAGATAAACAGAGTACTGTCTAATCTGATTAAAAATGCAATAGAATCTGGCATCAGTCTACAGACAAAAGAAGTAACTATAAATTGTGTGGTAGAAAATAAGAAGGTAACTATTTCAGTTACCGATAACGGAGAAGGAATACCGGATGGTTTGAAAGATAAAATCTTTGAACCCAATTTTACTACTAAAACTTCAGGAACAGGGCTAGGGCTTGCAATATGTAAGAGTATTGTAGAAAATGTGAATGGAAAGATTTATTTTGAAAGCAACAGCAATATTAAAACTACATTTTATATTCAGATACCGGTTGCCGTATAGTAAATTGATTATTTATAGTATAAAAGGCAGGTATAAATGTTCGGAAAATAAATCTTTATCGGGTCGGTGAATCAGATTGAAAATTAATATCTTGACTAATCAATAGTTTTGTATTAGTTTTGAAAACTATAATGTATTATTGTTGTTTAAATTTAATTAATTTAAAAATTAAAGTTCAGTTTGGCATTAATCCGGCCTAAATAAATATATTATATAAATGGGAAATCAATTTAGAGATAAATATGGAGAAACGAGTGCTTGTATAATATTAACTGATATATCTTTTAATATTATAGATATTAATGGGCATGCCCGTAATTTCTTTAATCCCGATATTATAGAGTATAAAAAGATTAATATCGCTACTCAGTTTGGGTTTTCGGTAGTGAATATCAGCAATGATATTTTACTTGAAATTTTAACTAAGAAAAGAAAATGGATTGGAAAAGTTTCTTTATCATTGAAACATCGGAATATTGAATATTATGATGCTAAAATAAGTCTGAATACGGTTAAGAATAAACCACAGTTACTGATTCAGATAAATAGTCCTAAAAACAATCAACATAAATCTGACAGCGATTTATTGTTTAATAATCATTTCAAGAAAATACTGAATGCGTCTAGTGAAGGTTATGCATTGATGAGTAAAGATTATATCATTGAATCTATCAATAAAAGAGCTCAGCAGATTACCCGTATTACGCATGGTCAGTCAATGCAGGTCGGACATTCCATGTTCGAATATCTGCCTGAAGAATATCATGGTTATTGTATAGGTATTACAGAGAAAGTATTGAGTGGAGAAAAAGTAAGATTAACTACTGAATATCCCGGATTAAAAGGTAAAAAAACATACCTTGTTACAGATTATTTACCCGCATTTGATGATGATGGCAATATTACAGGGGTAATCATTCATACGGTGGATAACAGTGAACAATACTATAATAAAGTATTAATAGAGCAGTCTGCATTCAGAATGCGCTCTATCCTGAATTCTACTAATGAAGGCATTGCCATGATTAGTCTGGATTATAAACTGATGGAGTTTAATGAAAAGATGAGTTCTTTTCTGAAAACTATATTTAAAATAAATAAAAAAGGAAAAATAGGAGCAGACTTCTTTGACTATATAGTTCCTGAAAGAAAAGAAGTAATAAAAGGAGTTTTTGATAGAGTTGTTTTAGGTGAAAAAATTGATCTTCAACATAAATTTTTTGATAAATGGATGCTCGCATCCTATACTCCCGTTAAGGATAAGGAGGATAATGTAATAGCGGTATGTATTTCTATCAGAGATATTTCTGAACTTATAGGAAATCAGAAACTCCTGGAACATAGAGAGGTATTGTACAATACTACACTGAATAATCTTGCCGAAGCAGTTGTATTACTGGATGATAAATTCAGGATATTACAGATCAATCAGACTGCCGAACATTTGTTTCAGACCGATTTGAACAGTTTTACCGATACAACGGGATTTTCATTGGCAAAGCTTGGATTTAATGCTGAAAACAGTGACGATAACGTTTACCTGAATCATCATAACTGGAAGAAAATTGATGAACAAAAGCGTGATATAGTAGTTTACAGAGTATCTGAAAATGTAAGAAAAGCGTTTCTGGTCAACATTTCAGTGATCAATATTATTAATGATAGTAAATATCAGTCTAAACAGTTTGTAATATCGCTTCGGGATATCAGCAGTGTAGAAAAGATGTCGGAAACCATTAATCAACTTTCATTGATAGCCCGAAAAATACCGAATGGTGTACTGATTACGGATAAAGATGATTATATACAATGGGTTAATAATGGGTTTACTCAGATGTTTGGATATGAACCGGATGAAGTGATTGGGAAAAAACCTAAAGATTTCCTGGAAGGGGCAGAAACAGATCCATCAACTTCTTTATTGATTATAAATAAAAAGAAAAAAAGGTTGGTATTCTCCTGCGAGATATTGAATTATCATAAAAATGGTCAGAAGGTATGGGTGGAGTTATCCAAACAGCCTGTCTTTGATAATAAAGGTAAGTTTATTCAGTATTATACCTTGCAGACAGATATTACTGAAAGAAAGAACCTGGAAAAACAACTGGAAGATGAAAGAAAAGAGAATCAGCAGAATCTTACAAGAGCTGTTTATAAAGCCTATGAAGAAGAAAGATCTTTTCTGGGTAAAGAACTTCATGATAGTGTAAATCAAAAGTTGACAGCTTCTGTTTTTAATTTATCGAAATATATAAAAGCGAATAAAAAAGAACCCGAACTGGTAAGCAGTACCTTACAGCTTGTAAAGGATTCTATGATTGAAATAAGAAATCTTTCCCGACGACTGGTAGCTACCGAATTTTTACATATCGGGTTCGAAGATGCTATAAAACAAATTACTTTTTCTACTGCTCAATCAATTACTGATTTCAAATCGGAGGTAAATATTTCACATGATTGTGAACTGTTGCTGAGTGATGATCTGAAAGTAAATATTTTCAGAATTATACAGGAACAGATGCAGAATATTGTGAAACATTCCAATGCTTCAAAAGTGAATATTAGTGCTTCGGTGAATAAAGAAAATATTCTGTCATTAATTACTATAGATAACGGGGATGGGTTCGATATGCTAAAAAATAAAGATGGAATCGGGCTGATGAATATCAGAAACAGGGTAGAGTCTTTTAATGGAAAATGTGAAATAGTTTCTGCCCCTGGTAAAGGTTGTGAGTTTCGTATTTCATTTAAAGTAAAATAGGTTTTCATCCATATATTTTTTTTGAAATATATTGGTTTGCTTATATTTTTGTATTCTAAATACTATTTAAAATGAAAAAGATTGTAGGATTAATTATCGCAGGTTCATTCATGATGAACATTAGTTATGCTCAGGTTCCTTCTATGGATCAGGCTACCAAAGCTGCAAGTGATGCAAAGGCTCAGGCAAAACAAAATGTCAGCAATACTAAAGTTGCTGTTAAAGCAGACGCTGCTAAACAAGTATCAAACGGTAAAGATGCTGTAAATAAAGCTAAAGCAACAAAAGATGTTAAAGTAGCTGCAGCAACTAAATTAAAGAAAGATGGCACTGCCGACATGAGGTTTAAAGCCAATAAAGAAGCTGCAAATGCTAAAGCTCAATCTGATAAATCAAAGGCACAAGCTAAGGCTAAACTGGATGAAGCCAAAGCAAAAAAAGCAGCAGCAAAAGAAAAAATAAAAGAGGGTAGCAAAGATTTGCCTCTAAAAGCCAAAATGGAAGCTGCTAAGGCTAAAGATGAAGTAAAAAAAGGTTAATTATTATTATCTTCAATAAATAGGAGAAAGAAGAATACGGTTATTGTATTTTTCTTTCTCCTTTTTATTGACATAATACAGGATTAAAATAGTATAGCTTAATATTGTGTGCTTTAAATGATCTATATGATGAATACAGATGGGAATAGTTTTCTGAGGCTGGTGAAAATAATGAATGAATTAAGGGAACAATGTCCCTGGGATAAAAAGCAAACCATAGAAACTTTGCGCAGCCTTACAATAGAAGAAACCTTCGAACTGGCCGATGCCATATCCGATAACGACTGGAAGAATATAAAGGAAGAATTGGGCGATATATTATTGCATATTACTTTTTATACTCGTATAGCTAGTGAACAGAATCAGTTTACGCTCGATGATATGATCAATGCGGTATGCGATAAGCTGATATTCCGTCATCCTCATATCTACAGCGATACTAAAGTGAATAATGAAGAGGATGTAAAGAAGAACTGGGAAAAATTAAAGTTGAAAGAAGGAAAGAAGACAACATTGGGTGGAGTCCCAAGGTCTTTGCCCGCTACTGTAAAAGCCATCAGGATTCAGGATAAAGCCCGGCAGGTTGGTTTTGAATGGGATAATAAAGAAGATGTATGGAAAAAGGTGGAAGAGGAAATGGGAGAGCTGCAGGAAGCTATCAATGAAAATCATTCGCTGGAACATATTGAAGAAGAGTTTGGCGATGTAATGTTCAGCCTCATCAACTATGCCCGCTTTCTGAATATAGATGCAGAAGGAGTACTGGAAAAGACAAATAAGAAGTTTATTAAACGTTTCAACGAAATGGAAACTATTGCCACTGAAAGAGGGCATAAGCTACATGATATGAAACTGGAAGAGATAGATGCCATCTGGAACGAAGTCAAAAAGAGGAGAGAGGCTTAGTCCGTTGAACGTTTAAGTCGTTTAAAACGTTCAAGTCGTTGAATACAAAATACAGTTGTGATGTTTCAAACAAAATATCAAGCCCTGTATTAATGTATTTAACGTTAAACGACTTAAACGTATTAAACGTTTTAAACGATTCTACCAACGTTAAACGACTTGAACGATTTAAACGTTAAACGTATTACCACTCATCCGTTTAAAGATAAGTTAATCAAGTTTAACAAAAAACATCAATCAATAAATGAAATAAGATTAATTAATCATTTAATCTTGCTTCAAATTTATTTAGAAAATCATATAGGTTATGGGAACATTTTTTCTGATCGTATACATCTTAGGCTGGCATTATGGTGTTTACACCTTGTTTAAAAAAGCTGGAATTGAAGCCTGGAAGGCATTTATTCCTTTATATAATACCTGGATTATTGTTGAGAAATGTAATATCAGTAAAAACTGGTTCTGGATGCAACTTATACCTATTGCTGGTCAGTTTGTAACTATCTGGATCACTATCATCTTCGTGATGAACTTTGGCAAATTCGATCTGTTGTCTCATACTTTAACCACTTTCGTTCCTTTTGTTTATCTGCCTTATCTTGGGGGTAACAAGGATACTAAATGGGGCGGCCCCGAAGCTATGAAACATTATCACAAGTCTTCTTCAAGGGAATGGGTCGATGCAGGTGTCTTTGCAATTGTAGCAGCTACCATCATCCGCACATTTGTCTTCGAAGCCTATGTAATTCCTTCAGAAAGTATGGAGAAAACCTTGCTGGTCAACGACTTTCTCTTTGTCAATAAAGTTTGTTACGGACCACGTGTTCCAACTACTCCTTTGTCGTTTCCTTTTGTGCACAATACCATGCCAATGTCCGAAACTACTCCTTCCTATTTAAAATGGATTCAGCTCGACTATAAAAGAATTCCTGGTTATACCTGGGTGAAAAGAAACGATGTGGTGGTGTTCAATTTCCCTGCCGGTGATTCTATCATCAATCTTCCTGGATATGGTAGCAAGAGAACTTATTACGAAGCCATGCAGAACCTGATTTTTTTAAAGCCTGAGTTACTGAAAGATAATTCCGGCCCAATAGATTTAGATGATCAGTCCAACTTTGCTAAGTATCCCAACCGCGATGCATTGTTCGAAACCTTACAGGATAATAAACTCTTGCTGGTACATCCAATGGATAAAACGGATAACTATATCAAACGTTGTGTTGCTGTTGCCGGCGATGAATTGCAGGTGAAGAATGGTTCTTTGTTTATCAATGGTAAACCTTCCGAATACCCAACCGGTTCTCAGACAGAATATATTGTTCATACCAAGAGTATGATTTCAAAGGATTTCTTACAGAACGAATTAGGGATTAATGTAGATAATCCAAATGGTCAGATAGGTATACTCAGCAGCGATTCTCTGGGTTCAAAGTATATCATCAATATGACCACGGATGAAGCAGCAAAAGTGAAAAGTTTACCTATCTGCGATTCTATTCGCCTCAAAGCCGATACTGCTGGTTACGAAGGAATGTTGTTTCCTTTCAACAGCACCAGTTACAAATGGACTATCGATAATTACGGACCATTGAAAGTTCCTTCCAAAGGCGAAACATTACAGTTAACCGCTGCTAATATCGATATGTACCGCAGGTTAATCAGGGTATATGAACATGCAAACCTGGAAGAAAAAGAAGGTAAATTCTTTATCGATGGAAAAGAAACTACTACCTATACCTGCAAGTATAATTATTACTGGATGATGGGTGATAACAGGCATCGAAGTCAGGATAGCCGCTTCTGGGGTTTTGTTCCTGAGACTCATGTGGTAGGTAAAGCTTCCATGATCTGGTTTAGCTGGAGTGGTGGTCCAAGATGGAATCGCTTGTTTAAATCAATAAACTAATTATCTTTATTGCCTCATAATGAAAAGTCTTCAACTCAATTGAAGACTTTTTCATCTAAACAATAAATTTATGCAAAAGAAAACGATAGAATTGTCCATTGATGTATATGAATCAATCGATCAGTTAAGTGAAGCAGATGCGGTATTGTTGCAACAGGCCCGTGAGTTGACCACAACGGCTTATGCGCCTTATTCCAATTTCCTGGTGTCGGCTGTGGCAAGGTTAAACAATGGTAAGATTATTACCGGAACCAATCAGGAGAATGCTAGTTATCCGGTGAGTATATGTGCCGAAAGAAGTTTGCTTGCCTCCACAGGGGCCTTGTTTCCAAACGAGCCCATCGAGACTATGGCCATCACTTATCACAACACCAATATCAATATGGTCAGCAACCGTCCTATTTCGCCTTGTGGCATGTGTCGTCAGGCATTGGTCGAGTCGGAGCAAAGGTTCCGTCAGCCCATCAGGCTCATATTAAGTGGAATGGAAGGTTCAGTTTATGTCATAGCCAAAGCCGATCAGTTATTGCCCCTAAGTTTCAATGGAGAAGATCTGTTAGGAAAGTAATACAGGAGTCAGGAGATAGGCGTAAGGAGAATACAAAAATGCCTCCTTTCAACAGGCATTCTGTATTAATTGTATTCCATTAGCAAATTAGCTAATCAGCACATTATCACATTAGTTTTTATGGTGTTGCCGCCTGCTGCGATTGCAGCCTGTGCTATCATTCCAATCTTTGCTGCATTATTGATGTTCTTCACCAACAATCCTTATCTGCTATGCAAAGTCTCTTTTTACAAAATTTACAAACATAAATACTTGTCATTAGCTCGGATATAAAACATTACAGTTATTAATTACTATACAAAATGCCCCATCTGAACATCTCAGATGGGGCATTTTGTATAGTCAGCACTCACATAAAGCAAGGCTTGTGTTATATTATTTACCTGCAAAAAGAAAAACAGTAATCTGTACATCATTATCTATATGTCCTGCAGCAGCTGTTAATCCCAGTAAAGTTCTGTCTAAAGTAAAGGTAGCATGTCCAAAGAATTTAGAAATCTCTTCGCCATCCTTAACCGCAGAAAAAGCAGAACTGGTAGTAAAACTTACCTTAGCCTTTACACCTTTGATAGTTAATTCACCATCAATATTGGCTTTGCTGTCAGAAATATAATTTACAGACTTGATGTCGAAAGTGGCAGTACCATTTTTCTCTACATCAAAGAAATCTTTACTCTTCAAATGACCTTCCAGTTGAGCACCTGCTTCGTCTAATACTTTTAAAGAAGCAAGATCAATCACAAACGATCCACCGGTCAGTTTACCGTTTTCTACACTTACACTACCACTCTTCAGGGCAAATGTTCCCGGGTGATAACCTGATTTTTTGGCACCTGTCCACTCAATCTTAGATTGTTTTACATCTACATTGTAAGTATCCACTGGTTTTTTCCCTAAGAAAGAAAACAATAAAAGACTGGAAACTGATAAAGCAACAATGCTCATTAATTTTTGCATAACGTATAATTTATTTATGCAGCAAATATAAAAGCTGAATCTAAACAGAACATGAACCATACTGCCTGAATTGTCATCTAATTGTAATTATGTGTATATACATCTATATATGGAAGGTTTGAGGATATTAACCCGATATAGATGGCATTAAAAAGAAGTTAATTCAATGTAAATTTTCGTTACTTAATAAAAAAAAGTATAGTGCCGGATAGTTGTGGCAATTAATTTGTAAGAAAGAATATACTATAAAATTCTTCCGTATTTAGTATGAACTATACGTTATTTTTACAGTAGTCTTTAAACATATATTATTGTCAATTAAATTAATCAGATTATGAAAAAGTTTCTTTTATTAATTACAATGGTTTCTGCATTCAGTGTTGTTTATAGTCAGCAGAATTTATCCGTAGGAAAGTATCAGTTAAATCTCGGTCTTGGATTATCGGATTATGGAATACCGGTGTATGTAGGGTTTGATTATGGGCTGAAGGAAGATATAACAATAGGAGGGGAGCTTTCATATCGTTCGTATAGCGAAAATATTGCCGGACATAATTATAGTGATGCAATCACCAGTATTACAGCAAATGGTAATTATCACTTCAATGCGCTGCTCGATATTCCTGAAAACTTTGATTTCTACGGAGGACTTAACTTAGGTTTTCTGATATGGAATACACCTTCAGGTTATGCAGGTTCACATAGTTCCGGTCTTGGACTTGGTGCTCAGATTGGTGGCCGTTATTATTTGACCGATAAATTTGGAATCAATCTTGAATTTGGTGGAGGCAATACCTTGTCAGGAGGAAAGATAGGTGTTACATTCAAATTCTAATATTATACAATTCAAATAATGATCATGGAATATAATTATGATACAGTAAGTGAAGCAGTAAATGATTTGATTAAAAGAGGTTATACAACCGATTTTACTGTTCTCACAGAACGGGAAGGTTTGCATTGTAATAAAACAGCTAAAACACTTTCGCCAGATGAATTTGAAATTGATGAAACCTATAGGTTCGAAGGTTCAACAGATCCGGGTGATGAAATGATTGTATTTGCTATTTCATCAAAGAATCACGATATAAAAGGTGTAATAGTAAATGCTTATGGAATGTATACGGATGCTGTCTCATCTAAAGTTGTAGCAAGGCTATTGAAGCATTTATAACATTGGAAGCAGGTAATATTCAGAGCAAACTATTACTTAGTGGTTACTCTTTATATCAATGTTATTCTATTGTAGTCTCTGAAAGAATGATGTCCATTTCTTCCTTGGTAGCTTGTTTCAGATCGTCCCATAAATAATGATAGCATTCTTTCAGAAATTCATATTCCATTTCAAATAAACTAAAAGCTGAATCAGTATTCTTTAAGTGTGCTGACCTGTATCGGACGCCTTTAAAACTCTTTTCAATTCCTGCTGGTTTTCTATAATTATACAACCAGTTATATTCTATCATATTGGGTAATACAAGCTTAAAGTTTTCGGGCAATTCTTCCTTATGTTCTTCCAGTACAGTATAGGTTTGCTGAGCAAATGTATTCAGATCTTCTTCATTCTTAAACTCATGTATATCGTTTGCCAGAAAATGATCAAAAGCAACATCCACAAGGGCTCCGCTATATCGGTCTACAGCTTTCGACATCAATTTAGAGGCATCTTTTGTTGCAGGATGATGATCGGTATAATGATCAATAAAACGATGCAGACGTATCCCTCTCTGAATACCCTTTGAATATTCATATTGTTGCTTCCCCTTTATATAATCGCTTATCATATTGCCAATCAGTATCTCTGGTTGATTGAACGATAAATAGGCATGAGCAAGATAGTTCATTCATCAAATTGAGCGTTGAACATACGAATTATTCTTCATATTGATTATACTTAGTTCAAATCTATAGTGAAACAGTTATAATTTAGGTATAAATAAATTATTTTAAAAAGATGTATTTCTTACAAATTCAATTGACGATATCTAAAAATAAGTGGCCTCTTTTTAGAATTAAAATGTTACATATTAACAAACAGTATAAATAAGAATGGAGTATTATTAATCAATGAAATATTTGGCAGAATCGTCTTAAATGTTTGTATAAGAGAAAAATATTAATCCAAGTTTTAAGCCATTTTATGTATTCCGTAAAATAAAAAAGCCTTCGAAAAATATCGAAGGCTTTTATTATATCTGCGGAGAGGAAGGGATTCGAACCCTTGGTACAATGTTACTCGTACGACGGTTTAGCAAACCGTTGATTTCAGCCACTCATCCACCTCTCCGGGTAGATCTGCTAACACTTAATTTCTCAAGCGGGGTGCAAATATAATACCTCAATCATAACAGCCAAAAATATTTATTTAATTAAATTTAATTAAGCTGAATGCTGAATGCAAAACGCATAATGCTTTATACAAAATACAGTATAAATAGAAATTCGTTTTGTATTAAAATGTATTTTAAATGTATTAAGCGATAAGCTTTCAGCGTTTTGCATCTGGCTTAAATCGTATTTTGTATCTTCGCCCGAACAATTTTGTTATTCTGTAGGTTTATATATAATGAATTACGCATCCTTAGAGCAGTGCCTGATAGATTTGGAAAAGAATGGTCATCTCGTTAGAGTTAAAGAAGAGGTAGATCCTTATCTTGAAATGGCTGCTATTCATCTCAGAGTGCATGAAGCAGGAGGCCCTGCATTATTATTCGAAAATGTAAAGGGTTCTAAGTTTCGGGCTGCTTCCAATATATTCGGCACTACAGAAAGAAGTAAGATTATATTCCGTAAAACATTCTCACTGGTTCAACAGTTAATTAAATTAAAGAATAACCCAGTTGAAGCCATAAAACATCCTTTTAAAAATTTGTCCATAGGATTAGCAGCACTGAAAGCATTACCGCTAAAGAATCCTTCTTCAAAGCCTGTAATGTATCAGCAAGTAAACATCAGCGATCTTCCTCTTATACAACACTGGAAAGATGACGGAGGTGCTTTTGTAACCTTACCACAGGTTTATACCGAAGATATAGATCAGCCGGGCATTATGAATGCCAATATTGGTATGTATCGTATTCAGCTTAATGGTAATGAATATGAGATGAATAAAGAGATAGGTTTGCATTATCAGTTGCATAGAGGGATTGGAGTACATCAGACTAAAGCAAACAATATCGGAGTTCCTTTGAAAGTTAGTTGCTTTGTTGGCGGCCCACCATCTCATACTTTAGCAGCAGTGATGCCATTACCCGAAGGGGTAGGAGAGGCTACTTTTGCAGGAGTATTAGGTGGCAGAAGATTCCGATATATACATGAAGATGGATTTGCAATCAGTACCGATGCTGACTTTGTAATTACAGGAACTGTTTATCCAAATGAAACTAAGGCTGAAGGACCTTTTGGTGATCATCTGGGGTATTATAGTTTAAAGCATCCTTTCCCTGTTATGAAAGTGCATAAAGTATATGCAAGAGAGAATGCAATTTGGCCATTTACAGTGGTAGGAAGGCCACCACAGGAAGATACCAGCTTTGGTGATCTGATTCATGAGTTGGCAGGAGATGCTTTGCAGACAGAGATACCAGGCCTGAAAGAACTGAATGCAGTAGATGCTGCAGGAGTGCATCCATTGTTGCTGGCAATAGGTAGTGAACGTTATACTCCTTATGCTCCTGCACAAAGACCTGCAGAACTATTAACCATTGCCAATCATATTCTGGGAACAGGACAATTAAGCCTGGCTAAATTCCTGTTTATAACAGCTTCTGATACACATTTGTCTACTCATCATATTGAAGAATATTTACAGTATGTACTGGAAAGAATTGACTGGACAAGAGATGTACATTTTTATACCAATACTACTATCGATACACTTGATTATAGTGGTACAGGACTGAATGCGGGTAGTAAGGTAGTGTTTGCAGCTTATGGAAAACAGATAAGAACTTTATGTAAAGAGTTGCCTTCGGTATTTAGTGAATTAAAAGGACTTAAGAATGCTAAACTGGTAATGCCAGGAATAGTGGCAATAAAATTGAATACAGATATTGATTATTTAAAACAACAACTCTCTGTTTGTAATGAAGCAATGGAAGGAGTGGCGCAGATTATTATATGCGATGATGCTGACTTTGTAGCTGCATCTCTCAACAACTATTTATGGGTAGCCTATACACGATGTAATCCGGCAAATGATATAGATGGGGTAGATGATTTCATTACCAATAAACACTGGGGTTGTAATGGGGCATTGATAATGGATGCCCGAATAAAACCGCATCATGCACCACCATTGATAAAAGTACCTGAAGTAGAACATAGGATTGACCGTTTATTTACGAAAGGAGGAAGTTTGTATGGCAAAGGATAACCATTCAGCCTTTTTATAGTACTCAAAACATTTTATGGATTAATATTGTTTTCTGAAAAAGCAATTATGAGAACAATTATTTTATTAGCATTTGTAATGGTCATTGTATCCTGCAATGCACAGCAAAAGAAACAAAACATTAAAACTATAAACAATACAGCAATGCATACTGATACAGCAATTTTTGGTGAGGGATGTTTCTGGTGTACAGAAGCCTTCTTTCAGCGTTTAAAAGGAGTAATAAGTGTAACAAGTGGTTATGGCGGTGGTCATGTAGATAACCCAACATACGAGCAGGTTTGCGATAAGAAAACGGGGCATGTAGAACTTGCCCGTATAGTGTATAATCCGGCAGAGATTACTTACGATGAATTGCTGGAAGTATTCTGGAAAACCCATGATCCAACTACCGTAGATCAACAAGGAGAAGATAAGGGACCTCAGTATCGTAGTGTGGTATTTTATCTGAATGAAGAACAGAAACATAAAGCAGAACATTACAAAAATGAACTGAATAAAAGCGGGGCATGGGCAAAGCCTGTAGTGACTGCAATAGAACCCTTTAAGAACTTTTATCCTTCCGAGAATTATCATCATGATTATTACAACAGTAATCCTAATCAGGGATATTGCCGTTATGTAATACAACCTAAGGTAGAAAAGTTTGAAAAGGTATTTAAAGAAAAACTGAAGCATTAGTATTAAATAAAAGGAGGCGGTTCTATTTGAACCGCCTCCTTTTATTTTTTATTGTAACAATTAATTACAAGGTACTGTTCTAATAGGATCTACATTATATGGAGTATTAGCTCCCTGACCAATATAATCCAATGAATCCGGCATATTAGAAGGCATACATCTTAACACCCATACAAAACCACATTTCCCAACTCTTTTTCCGGTTTTGGTTTTTAATTGTAATCGGTAATAATATTTTCCCTGAGGAAAGCTAGTCCCCGGACCCCATTGAGTTTTGTTTTGAGATCTGTAAACTACATTGTTATTATCATCAAAAATGGTCAGTAATGCAGAATCCATAGAACTATAACCTGAAATTACAAACATATCATGTACACCATCTCCATTAGGTGTAAATGCATTAGGTATGTCTACATAAACATTGTCGGCAGGTGTAATTGAATCATTAAAAAGGCTATCGCAATTAATATGTACTACAGGAGTATTACCTGAACTTCCTTTTGCACAGCTATTTACTATAAAAGCAATGAAGAACAATATAGCAAGTAATGAAATGATTTTAGTAAGCTTAAGCATCTGTGTTTGTTTATAATGAATGAATAAAAATAATCCTGTTTAACTTTTGTAAATATAATTTATAAAACATTATTTATTTTCAACTGTGCTCAATTAACCAGATTAAGTGCAAAGATTTAATCAGGTTGGATGGTTTTAACGGCTTTTATATATGTTTTATAAATAGTTAGCTGGGAATGTAAAAAATATGTATCAGATTCCGGAGATAATAGGTTGCTTTTTTACTGTTTTAGTATCTTTTTCCAATACTTTAGTTAGGTTTTCTGAAATGTTAGTTAAGTATTTTAAAAGTTTAGCTAACTATGTAAAATAGTTAGCTAACTAAGACAGTATCCAACCTGCCTTACAGGTAGTTCTAGCTAAGAATTTTGAAAACATAGCTAAGTATTTCGAAAACATAGCTAAGTATTCAGAATTCCTAACTAACTTTTTGGAAAACCTAACTAACTATTGATAATTCGTATATAAAACCCTGGAAATTGCATATAAAACAGGTTGGAAATATATTTTTTCGGTAAAAATTAATTAACAGATTTTACCTTCACTAAAATACTCTTTGTTAGATAGCTCTCTCTAATGACATCCTGTTTTAAGTCGCTTTAAAAAAGTAACATCACTTTCGTTATGCATAACTTGCTTGCAAAACCACTTTTACCAACACTTAAATAAGGAACTATAATTTCCTTGACTTTGTTTTCACTGATAACTCCCAAGTTTGTTATTTTTTGTTCAACCCTTTAATAACTGGGGGTATCTTTTATTGTGCCAACAAAAAATAAGTTTAGACAAGTTCATTCATTATTGTTTTGCTTCAGTTTAAGTTGCCAATAATTTTTTAATAGAAATGAGTTTGTTGATTTAACCCAGATTATGCATTAGGATTCGTTAAGAGAGCTTCAAATGTAATAAAGACAAGCGTTTGAACAGATTTTTTGGGCGCAAACATAGTGAACTATGATAAGGTCAAAAAATCAAGCAAACACTTGTGTTTGCAACAGTTGAAGTTCGTAATAGATTGCTAATGCTTAATCTTGGTTTAAGTTGGTTATTACTTTTTATAAAGAAATTTATCAACAGTATTGTTCAAACAGCCTTATTTAATCTCTATTTACACTAAGTTCAATAATTTATTATTGATTATTGATTTTTTTATAGAGATTTGTTGACAATCTATGAAGCTATATCTTCTTTCTTTTTTATTGTTATTAGTTTGTTTTGTTGCTCAGGCACAGACAGATACTGCATTCTGGTTTGCAGCACCACAGGTAACTTATAATGGAGGAGGATTGCATAGCAACAGACCTATTTATCTTAGAATTACTACTTTTTCTTCTTCGGCTTCAATTACTGTCAGCGAACCTGCCAATATTAATTTTGTAACAAAGACCATCAATATTGCTGCATTTTCAAGTGCTACACTTGACCTTACTCCAGATATTGATCAGATTGAAAGCAAACCACCTAATCAGGTGTTGAATTATGGGTTATATATACAATCAACTAGTCTTGTTACAGCTTATTACGAAGAGTCATCTCAGGATAATCCCGAAATGTTTGTTTTGAAAGGAAAGAATGCCTTAGGTACAAATTTCTTAATACCTGCTCAAAACCTGATGGACAACGACAGTACTAAAGCACCGCCAGCATATTCTGCTTTTGATATTGTTGCTACAGAGGATAATACTACTGTTACCATTACACCAGCAAAAGATATTATAGGTCATGCAGCAGGAACAACTTTTACTGTAGTATTGAATAAAGGACAATCATTCTCGTCAGCAGCGGTAGCATACCTTGCAGCAGGTCATTTAATGGGCTCTATAGTTACATCAGATAAACCTATTGCCATTACTATTAAAGATGATTCAATAGGAGGTGGGGGGTATTATGCATGCCTCGATCTGGCAGGTGATCAGATTGTGCCCATTAGTATCATAGGTACAAAATATATTTCTATCCCTGGATACCTTAACAATGCACCTGGAGTACCTCCTACAGATTGGGTGTTTATTATGGCTACACAAAACAATACTACTATAACAATTAATGGTAAACAAGAAGCAGTGTTAAATACGGGGCAGACATATAAGAGAGGGGCCTATGATTCTACTTTATACATCGATGCATCTTTGCCTGTGTATACATTGCATCTTTCCGGATTTAGTTGCGAAGTAGGTCATGCATTATTGCCTACAATTGAATGTACCGGCTCTACTGCTGTAGGGTTTACCCGATCTTTGAGTATTCCATTATTTATGAATATTCTTGTACCGACAGGCGGGGAAACAGGCTTTAATTTCAATGGTGGTACAACGGTTATACAGCCTTCTATGTTTGATACGGTACCATTTACTAATGGGCTATGGAAATATGCAAGGATTCAGGTATCTACTTCTGATCTGCCTGCAGGTGCAGGAGCGGTAGTGACTAATAGTTTACAGGAATTTCATCTTGGTGTTATTCATGGTGATAATAATGGATGTCGATATGGTTATTTTTCTGATTTCAATCATTTTACAGAAAAAGTTTCTACATCAGCACCTAACAATACTGTTTGTGAGAACGATCTTGTGCAGTTGCTTTGTGATGTAGGCAATACTTTGTTTGTAAATTATCAATGGACAGGTCCAAATGGTTATACGAGTAATGCACAGAGCCCTTTAATCAATAATGTAGCCTTGAGTAATGCAGGTACATATTATTGCAATGCATCAAAACCTAACTGCACCAGTCTTACAGATAGTGTTGTCTTGCAGGTTAATAAACTTCCAGATACCAAGATTAATGTAAATAATCCGGTATGTACAGGAAGTACAGCAAACTTCATTTCAGCCAATGCTGTTGCAGGTTCAAGTGATGTATGGATAGGACCCAATAATAATATAATCAGCCTGACTAATACCTATACTAAACCTGTTAATCAACTGGCAGATTCCGGAAGATATATACTGAAAGAATCCTTGCTGGGATGTTATAAAAGCGATACAATACATCTTGTTGCAGACACTACACCTGTAGCATCTATATCTTCCAATAATCCACCCTGTAAAAATCAGTTTCTAAGTTTACAAACAGGTGCAACAGTTACAGGCACAGTATTTAGTATAACTGGACCCAATGGATTTAATACAGTAAAAACAAGCGATACTATATTTAATTATTCCTATAACGATACTGGTACTTATATTCTTACAGCAAGTCTGAATGGTTGCAGCAGCACTGCTACATTGCTTACTTCCATCAGAGAGATACCTCAGATCAGTTTCAATCCTTTGTCTTCAATTTGTGAAAACAGTCTTGCCTTTTTTATTGATGCAAATGAAACAACGGGCATAAAAGGGATTGGCATTTTCTCAGGAAATGGTATTACGAACGATACAACCGGATTATTCAATCCAAAGATTGCCGGAAATGGTACAGAAACTATAAAGTATGCTTATTATGCTACCGATGGATGTAATGATTCTGCCAGTCAGACCATCATAGTTAGTCCTGCACCATTTGTAACAACAACTGCCAGTCAGACTATATTTTCGGGTTCTTCTGCTATATTACTAACTACTATTTCAGGTGCATATAATACTATTTTATGGACACCTTCTTCTTCACTGAATAATCCTGCAATTGAATCACCCGAAGCTTCCCCATTAGTCAATACTTATTATATAATTAATGTGTTGAATAATGATGGTTGTTCTGCAAGCGATACTGCTTTAGTGAAAGTGGTCAACAATATAAAAATACCCAATGCTTTTAGTCCTAACGGAGATGGTATAAACGATTACTGGGAAATAAAAGATCTGAATGGAATAAATAGTGTAACGGTTTATATATTTGACAGGAATGGTCAGAAAGTATATGATTATTCTGGTAGTAATATTGCCTGGGATGGTAAATATGGTGGGCAATCAGTTCCTGTAGGAACGTATTATTATATAGTAAAACTGAATGATGAACTAAAAAGTCAAACCTATTCTGGCTGGATTCTTCTGATGCGATAAACAAGAACATATATTGAAAAAAATAAAGGAATATATTTTCTATGGCAACTGGTTTTATGGAGTGTGTGCAGTGGCATTATCTATAGAAGCTTCTGTTCAGCAATTCATTCCTTTGAATATGCCGGCTTATTATCTGTCAGTGTTTCTAGCTACTATAATCTATTATTCCAAAGCATACTTACATATTTCACCTTCAAATGATTCTGATAATACCCGTACACAATGGTATATCAATCATCATACAATAGCTATAAGATTACAATGGATATTATCCGTTTTATTAATACTTACCTGCTTTTATATTGGATATAAAACAGGTTATTCTTTACTAAGCATGTCTTTTACTGAATGGCTTATTTTATTAATATTTCCTTTGGCAGCATTATGGTATTATGGATTGGGATATTGTTTTAATCTGAGGAATAATGGATGGACAAAACCTTTTGTAATAGGGTTTGTATGGGCCGGAATGGTTACTGTTTATCCTGTAATATTCCAGTGTATTCAAACGCATACTGTTTTTCTGATAACTTTTAAATGTTTTGTATTGTTCTTAAAGAACTGGATGTTCATTGCCATACTCTGTATCTTGTTCGATATAAAAGATTATGCAGTGGATGCCAACCTTTCGCTAAAGACTTTTGTAGTTCAGAAAGGATTAAGAAATACTATATTCAGAATAGTAATTCCACTCACCATAATTGGGTTAATTATATTTATCCTGTATGCCACTACCAGTCATTTTCCATTAGGAAGAATACTGATTAATAATATACCATTTATAGCTTTAATAATAGTAGCATATACGCTGATCACCCGCAAGACTTTACTGTATTATTTAATGGTTGTAGATGGGTTAATGTTGTTGAAAGCTGTTTGTGGTATCATAGCAATCCTTCTGTTTAAATAAAATACCATCTGATAATGAATCATTATCAGATGGTATAAACTATATTCTTTTATTGGAATTAATCTGTTTATTCTATAATCCAAACAATCCTTTATTCAGCAATTGTAAAGTTTCTTTTTTATAACTTGCCGGTATCAGCAGCGATATATTATGTGCACTGCCACCATAGCTAACCATTGTAACCGGAACCGATACAATAGAATCGAACAGTTGTTTCAATACATCCTTTGTTTGGGCTATTTCGTTGCCAACTATAGAAACAATGGTTTGATTATTTTCAGTTTCAATTACTCCAAAAGGTTTCAGTTCTTCTATAATAAGATCAAGGTTTTGATCATTGTCGATTGTTACCGAAACAGCCACTTCAGAAGTAGTTACCATATCTATAGAAGTCTTGTATTTTTCAAATACCTTGAATACTTTACTAAGAAAGCCATAGGCCAGCAACATACGGCTGCTCTTTATTTTTATAACGGTTATACCATCTTTAGCAGCTACAGCTTTTACCCCTACACTTCCTGCTTCTTTTGTGATAACAGTACCTGCAGCTTCGGGTTGCATAGTATTTAACAGCTTTACAGGAACGTTTTCCTGTTGTGCCGGCCATATACAGGTAGGATGTAATATTTTAGCACCAAAATAGGCCAGTTCAGCTGCTTCTTCAAAACTTAATTGTTCTATTGCCTGAGTCTTATCTACTATTCTTGGATCATTGTTGTGCATGCCATCTATATCCGTCCATATTTCACAAACAGTAGCTTTTATAGCAGCAGCTACCAGTGAAGCGGTATAGTCACTGCCACCACGTTTCAGATTATCTACTTCACCCTTTGCATTGCGGCAGATATAACCCTGTGTTATAAATATTTTCTTATTGTTATATTCAGCCAGTACAGCTTTCAGTTTATCGCTGATGCCATGAAGATCAGGTTCTTCATGTTCATCTATACACATAAAATCAAGCGCAGGCAGATATTGATGATCAATTTTTTGTTGTTCAAGATAAATACTGAATAGTTTAGTACTCATCAACTCGCCCTGTGCCAGAATATCTTTGCTCAGTGCATCGCTGAACGATATTTTAAGAATGATATTCAGAAATTCGAAGTGTTCGTTCAAAACAAGGTTGGCCTTGGCAATATATTCTTCTTCAGAAAGTAATTCTGTTATAAAGTTTCTGTAATGAGCTTCCAGCTTATCTATATTTTCCTTAGCCTTTATTCTGTTGGCTGAAGATAAACAATTGCCTATTTCAACTAAAGAATTGGTAGTCCCACTCAGGGCACTTAATACTACAATCTTTGATTCAGGGTCTTTAGTAATTAAAGTGGCTACTTCGTGCATACGTTGAGGTTTGCCTACACTGGTGCCCCCGAATTTCATAATTTTCATGTTCTGCTTGCTTTAATTTATTAATGAAATGAGCGGCAAAAGTAATAGTATATATAATCAGAAGAGATTTAATTTGTAAAATAATACCATTATACATAGATTGTTTCGTCAGAATCTATTGGTTCATTCTTACTGTAACTATAATGGTTAACTCAATTGCTAATACTATGAATACAGTGAAATAAATATCATTTTTTCGTTTTTTACCCGACAATAGTGCAGTCAGAGAATAGAATAGTCAGTTTAAAAGAGATGAACAAATCAAAATAAAAACTCAACTGATCAAAAAAGTAAAAAAAGTGAACAGTTGAAAACAAAAAGTAATCAAAACAAAAATCTATCAGAATAGAGTTAAAAGGGGAGTCTCCTAGAAAGATAAAAACAGAACCAATTATTTAAAAACAAACAGACAGAAAAAGTGATACTTTTGCTTATCACAAACAACAAGTTCTTTATACAATTATTAAGTCAAAAAAAAGGAGAAAACAACATCTGTTTAGAGGGGTCAATTTGATCCGGTGAACAGGGGGCAGTTTATCTGGAATTTACAAGATGATTATTTAACTACAGATACATTATTCTACAAAACAAAACTGATATTAAACGAAATAGGAAATTCATTAAAATTGAACTTTAAAAAATATTTTCCGTTTAATTTTGAATGACTACTTATCAATTATCAATTAATTTATATTCCCCATCCTGCCAGCCATATAATCCCTATAACAATGGCTGCTGCTCCGCCTGTATAGGTAAATATTTTAAGAAACTTATCCTGATTGCGTATTTCAGAACGATGAGCAATTAATCCCATAATAAAAGCAAAACTAATCATGACAGTAACTGTACCTAAAGCAAATGCAATTACATACCATACTGATTGTCTCATAGTAGGTAAAGCTAAAGTTGGTAACAATGCCAGTAAATGATTAAACCCCGAACATCCATGTACTACACCAATGCTGAAAGCGGCAAATGATTTATTCTTTACCAGTATTTTCTGATGGTGTTTATGATCCTGTATAGCATTTATATTGTGGGTGTGAATGTGTGTATGTTCTACTGAATTATGTGCGTGACTATGAGCATGAGTAGTTACTTTATTGCCCGGGCGATATCGGCGATAAGTTCTGAAAACAGACCATGAACCAATTACAATCAATAGTATTCCTATGATCTGATCGCTGTATTCTGCAATAGAATTGATGGGTAATATTTCTTTAAACAGCAGAAATACACCACCAATCAGCAACATGCCTGCTGTATGACCCAATCCCCATCCCAGACCAACCAGCCACGACTTTTTACGGGTATCTATAGCTAAAGGAGTTACAGCAGCCATATGATCGGGGCCGGTAACTACGTGCTGAATGCTTGCTATAAAACCTGTTAAGAAACTAATCAAACTGAATGAATTTTGAGATGTATAATACTATACAATCCTGCAAAAGAAATGGATTGTAAGTTATTATTGTATAAAGAACTGTTACATTATTTTATTATCGTAGTACTACGACTGATAATATTGAATAGTAACATTGTTTCAGAAAATGCTATTCCCGCTGAAGCTAACACTGAATTCAATTATAAAGTTTATATCCATTATATTAGTACTGTAAAATATATTTGTGTTATGGAATGTAAAAAAAATAATAAAGAAATCATACTGCTGCCGGCATATTTTAAATTTGTAGGACTGACAATAATTGCTCTTGCAATGATATCTCCATTTGTAATAAAGTTATTCAACTTAACATCATTGACTGCACAAAAGGACTTGTATAAAGTATTTTCATTGAATATTCTAATACTTGGATTCTTTATGGTTGCATGGTCAAAAGATAAAGTAGAAACTGAATTAACCAATGCTATCAGGTTCAGGGCTCTGTCTGTTTCCTTTTGTTTTGTAATCTTTACTTTCTTGTTACATCCATTTGTAGACTTGCTTTTTAAAGATCCTGTACAGGATTTATCTGCTCAGCAGATAGTGATGAATCTGTTATTCTTCTATATCATGATGTTTTATGTACTGAAATTTAATAGTAACAAGAAAAAATAATACCGATAACAATAGTAGGTGAAGAACACAAGCAATGGCGTAATTACTTTTTATTCCAGAACTTGATATCGAACCTTGCATCTAAAGATATCGTTCGTTTATAGCTTTTTATTCCATCGCTATACAATGCCAGACGATAAAGTGCTGCAATTGAAATGGTTTTAGAAAACATATATTCCAGTCCAGTGGTAAATCCGATAGTATTATCATTTTTATTTAATGTGAAAGAATAGCCAGGCAATATTGAACCTGCTTCATATTTATAGTATGCCAGGTTTATTCCACCAATGACATTTAGTCTTTTAATGAAATTGTAGTGAGCCAGAGCTTCCCAGTATTGTACAGTAATCGTTTTCGAGCAATCACAGAATGATGAATTATTGTATAATTGTATAAAAGGAGTGGTGCTTAAAGAGTACTTTATTTTATGATGTTTATAAAACAATGAGAAGCCAAACCCTAAATAAATTGTTTTATCAGTACTGTTGTTATATTCATAATCATAATACTTGTAATTGCTGATAAATGGGATTGATATGGTCATGCCAACCGATATATTTTGCTTAGAATTTTGTGCAAATATGTTGTAACTGAAAAAGAGCAGTACTAATAAAATTATAAATTGTTTCACAGAGAATTATTAATGATTGATCAGAACTAATACCCGATAAAAATAAGGAAGTTGGTTTATACTTCAAACAACATTGTTTGCTGACACTGTTGGTGAAGAATTCCAACAGTGGTTTAATGCTAATAATAATGAAACTGATTAACTATCAAATGGTAACAATAATTCAACTATTAAAAACATTCAGTAAACATACTTCAGTCGGTAATACTTATTTAATACTGATATTTCCAATAGTATTTTTCTGATTTTATTATGCGTTTATACATAATTATTGGTACGTGAAAGCATTTTATTGGTACGTGAAGTCATTTCATTGGTACGTGAAGACATTTCATTGGTACGTGAAGACATTTCATTGGTACGTGAAGGTATTTCATTGGTACGTGAAGGCATTTCATTGGTACGTGAAGGCGCATCATTGGTACGTGAAGCGGCATCATTGGTACGTGAAGGAGCTTCATTGGTACGTGAAGGCGCATCATTGGTACATAAAATTGCTTCATTGCGCAATTATTGGGCAGATTTCATGAAGCATTACAGTCATTTGTGTATTTATTTTCAGTTTGTAAATCATTTTTTTTAGACTATATTTCTTTTTTTTTACCGAAAATAACTGCATTTCATTTCTGAGATATATTTAATAATAGTTCATAAACCAGTTAATCCAAATCCATTACGCCATCTATGCAAGGTAATGATGCCGACCAATTTTCTAAGCCGTGGTAAATGGAGCTGCCAGCTATAGCATAAGTAATAACAACCGTACAAATTACTTAAAAATTGAAGTAAAGAATACGTCTGTTTACTTAAAATGTACAACAGATTCATTCCATCCGAACAGATTCTTCCCATAAACAATACTAATTATTAACTTCCTGCATGGGACTCAGTGGTTTACGCTACTATAGATATACTTTACCAATCAATGCTGTAAAGTAGCTTGTCAGTAATAAGATTATTGTATTATTGCAACAGGAAATTGAATATTTCGGGATGTTAAGACCGAAGAGTCAATTTTCCCGTTGAAGGAATTTATGAAAAGATGTTGAAGGGAAAATGAGACTCTTCGGAGAAGAAAAAATATTAAAATATGAAAAAGAAATTAATTAATATCCTTTGTTATATACTTTGCATAGTTTCCTATTTAATGTCTATTTGGATTTGTATTGTTTGTGCTGAAGAAATACATGAAAGACTTTCAGGTAACTATACCTTTTTTACACAAAATCCAACGTTGACCAAAAATGAATCTACTTTATACTTTATTATATGGATAGCTTTATTTATATACATATTTGTTAAGTCTTTTATTAACATCATAAATAAAAGAGTATATAAAGCAACAATCTATAGTTTAATACTGATAGTCTTATCTTTATCTTTTAATTATATTGAACTTTTATTATTCTAAGTAAGCGCTTTTAAATGTATTTGTATTTCACGTTAGTGCTGGCAGGAATATCCTTTTTGCTGCGCTAACAACCAACCAATTAAAAGGCCTGATAAAGCGCAGCAAAAAGTTAGGAAGGGCTGCAATGGGCCGCAGGCAACGCCCAAAAGAAAGTAAAAATAAAAATTCAACAGTAAAAAGAATATAAAAAATAAAGACTATCCTTCGGTAATCTTGGAAACATAAATAGAAAAACTAAATTGTTCAGTATATTAATTTATTTATACCGGGGATTAAATGAATAATACTATATTATGATGTTGAATGCTAAACAGTTGCTCTGTTACTTAAACTATATAATAAAGATTTATGCCTGTTAAAGTAAGGATCTGTACCCTTAAAAACGTATGAATATAAACAAACATTCAAAAACATGACGAAAGTCATTCTGTGTTTAAACATTAATCTACTATTTTTGGCAAAATTTTCAGGGTAACAGCTATTCTGAATCTATCATTTTAATTATAATTTATTTACAGAAAAGAATAACTTTATCAGCATATTATAAGGGAATATATATTTGTTGCTAAGTTAATAAACAAAAACGATTATGGGGTCATTTGCACTGATAGCCTTAGCCATAGCAGCCATTGCATTTTCGGCGGGTGGAATACTGATAGCACAGTTCTTTGTGAAAAAAACAACCAATATACAGAAAGGAGAAGCTTACGAGTGCGGAATTCCATCGGTGGGATCGGCCTACAATCAGTTTAATGTAGGATATTACCTGTTTGCATTAATCTTTCTGGTATTCGATGTGGAACTGGTATTCATGTATCCATGGGCAGTAGTGGTTAAACGAGCAGGATTACCTGCACTGATTGAAATAATCATTTTCTTTTTCATACTCTTTCTTGGATTTCTTTACGCACATAAAAAAGGAGCATTAAAATGGATGTAAACAATACGCCGCAAGGCAACCTCCCTTTTCCGGGAGTAGTAGAGAATGCTCACGAAGGGGGCTTTATGGTAGGAGCAATTCAGGACGTAGTAAACTGGGCAAGATCCAATTCGTTGTGGCCGCTAACCTTTGGTACAAGCTGCTGCGCCATAGAACTGATGTCGGCTGCATCGGCTAAATACGACTATTCAAGATTTGGTTTTGAAGTAGTAAGAGCTACTCCACGTCAGGCAGATTTAATTATCGTATCTGGTACTATCGTGAATAAGATGGCGCCTGTATTGAAAAGATTGTACGATCAGATGCCCGATCCCAAATATGTAATTGCAATGGGTGCTTGTGCTATCAGCGGGGGGCCTTTCTTTTATAATACCTATTCTGTAGTAAAAGGAGTGGATCATGTAATACCGGTGGATGTATATATTCCCGGTTGTCCTCCACGTCCCGAAGCATTGATGCATGCATTGATTACCCTGCAGGAACAAATTAAGAATGGTACTACAAGGGATCAGCTGAAGAGACAGTTTGGAACGGATGAAGACAGGGCAATGTAATGAGCTGATTAGCTAATGTGCTATTGAATACAAATACAATAAAACAATTTGACAATTAAACATAGATAAATATAGAAGGATTGAACTACATGGATTAGTTTATTACTTTTTACTTTTTACTTTTTACTTTGATTAACATGGATAATGATGCTTTAAAAATACAATTAACTGAGCTACTTCCTTCAGTAACTTTTGAAGAAGGAGTAGAATGGTTGAACGTAATAGTAGAACCTAACGACTGGAAGACTTTTGCAGCTAAACTGAAAGCTACAGAAGTTTTATATTTTGATTATCTGTTCTGTCTTACCTGCATAGACTGGAAGACACATCTGACTATGGTATATCATTTAAGTTCTACTAAATATCGGCATACTATAGTGATAAAAAGTAAACTGGATAGAGCAACACCGATGATAGATACAGTTTGTGATATATGGAGAACTGCTGAATTCCATGAAAGAGAAGTGTTTGAAATGTTTGGTGTGGAATTTAAAAATCATCCCGACTTAAGGAAACTTATACTACCCGAAGATTGGGTAGGTTATCCTTTAAGGAAAGATTATGATGACCCTATTAATATGATTAAATTATAAACCCTGTATCCCGAAGAGGGAATTACATACAAATACACTTATATGTATCATATAAACGAAATAATCAACAAAGACAATACGCTGAAACCCTCCTTCATGGCGGCTGGCGAGGCGGAAGATTATACAATAAATATAGGACCGCAACACCCTGCTACTCACGGTGTGTTGCATCTGGTAATTACCCTGAACGGAGAAACGATCAAGAAGGTAGATCCTGACTTAGGCTATATTCACCGCTCTATAGAAAAGATGTGTGAAAGCCTTTCATACCGTCAGTTTATCTATGTTACAAGCCGTATGGATTATTTGTCTTCTCATATTAATAATCATGGCTGCTCATTGTTGGTAGAGAAGGCTTTACAGGTAGAAGTTCCTGAAAGAGCACAATATATAAGGGTTATCATGGATGAACTGACCCGCATAGCATCTCACTTATTGTGGTGGGGAGCCATGGCAATGGATATGGGTGCATTCACACCATACTTCTATGCTTTCAGAGAAAGAGAACTACTGACAGAAATAATGGAGGATACCTGTGGCGCAAGACTAACTATGAACTATATGGTTCCGGGTGGTGTTATGCAGGATGTACATGAAACATTTGTTCATAGGGTAACCAACGAATTTCTTCCATTGCTGAAATCCAAACTACATGAATACGAAGAACTGGTGACGGATAATATTATCTTTAGAAATAGGGTAGAAAATGTTGGAGTACTGAGTTACGAAGATGCTATCTCTTATGGTTGCAGTGGCCCTACAGCCCGTGCAAGTGGCGTTCAGTGCGATATCAGAAAGCTGTATCCTTACGATGTATATAATAAGGTGAATTTTGAAGAAGTAATAGAAACAGCTGGTGATTCTATGGCGAGATATATGGTGAGAATGAATGAAATAAAACAATCTGTTTCAATCATAGAACAACTGATAAATAATATACCGGAAGGTGACTTTCAGGCTAAGACTAAAGCGGTACTGAAACTACCTAAAGGAGAGTTCTATCAAAGAGTGGAAACTGCAAGAGGAGAACTGGGCATTTATGTGGTAAGCGAAGGTGGTACTACTCCTTACAGAATCAAATTCAGAAGTCCTGGCTTCTCTAATCTTTCTTGCTTAGATCATATAACAAGAGGTGGTAAAATTGGTGATCTGGTTGCATCGATGGGTACTTTGGATTTAGTAATACCTGATATTGACAGATAATATAAGGAGACAGGAGTGAGGAGACAGAATAATACAGAATACATAAAATAACGGATAATAACAACAACGATGATTAGTTTTGAACATATTACAAAATGGCTGCAGACCTGGTTGCATGCTCACATGAGCCCTTTGCTGGTAATGGCTGTAGAAACAGTGATTATTATCATTTTAGCCATTGCTTTATTTGCAATACTCGGACTGGTACTGGTAATCATGGAAAGAAGAGTAGCAGCTTTTATGCAGATAAGACTGGGACCTAACAGAGTAGGGCCTTGGGGATTATTGCAAAGTACGGCTGATACAGTAAAGCTGATTATGAAAGAAAGCATTGTGCCTACACATGCCGATAAATTCCTGTTCAATCTGGCACCCTTCATTATCATGATTGCATCCATGCTGATACTGGCTCCTATAAACTTTGCAAAAGGGTTTTTTATATGGGATCTGAACATTGGTATCCTCTTCGTAACATCCATATCTTCTATCTCTGTAATCGCTATATTAATGGGAGGATGGGCAAGCAGCAACAAATATTCCTTACATGGTGCCATGCGTAGTGGTGCACAGGTAGTAAGTTACGAATTATCGGCAGGGTTATCCATTCTTACTATCATAGTATTATGTGGCAGTCTGAAAGTTTCAGATATCATAGCTTCTCAGGAAACTGGCTGGTGGATATGGAAGGGACATATACCTGCGGTTATAGCCTTTGTAATATATATGATAGCCGTTACAGCAGAAACTAACAGAGCTCCATTTGATCTGGCGGAAGCTGAAAGTGAATTGACTGCAGGTTTTCATACAGAATATTCCGGTATGCGTTTCGCGCTGTTCTTCCTGGCTGAGTATATCAATATCTTTATTGTATGTGCTGTAGGAGCTACCTTGTTCCTTGGTGGCTGGATGCCTTTTCATCTTGGTCATCTGCAAGGATTCAATCATATCATGGATTACATACCTTCTTCCATATGGTTCTTTGGCAAAACATTCTTTTTGATATTTTTAATCATGTGGTTCCGCTGGACATTCCCTCGTTTAAGAATTGATCAGTTATTGAACCTGGAGTGGAAATATCTGTTGCCAATCAGTATGGTGAATTTACTGGTAATGACCGTAGTATCTATTTATCATCTTCATTTTTAGAACCAATAAAAACAATAAACGAATATGTATATAATTGATTATATAAAAGAGGTCGCAAGTACAGTAAAATCGTTGGCTACAGGGATGAAGCTGACAGGATATTACTTTACGCATCCTAAAGAAATTATCACACAGCAGTATCCTGATAATAAGGCTACCCTGAAAATGGCTGACCGTTTTAAAGGGGAAGTTATTATGCCTCATGATGAGAATAATGAACATGCCTGTACAGGATGTACTTCCTGCGAACTGGCTTGTCCTAATGGTTCCATTAAAGTAATCACCAAATTTGAAGTGAATGCTGAAGGCAAGAAAAAGAAAGCGGTTGACCAACATATATATCATCTGGATATGTGTACCATGTGCAATCTCTGCGTAGAGGCTTGTCCTACTGACGCTATTAAAATGACTAACACTTTTGAACACAGTGTGCCCGATAGGAATATGCTGATCAAAAGATTAAATAAAACGGGTTCTAAAATCAGGGAGGGAGTAGAATAATGGACATATCATTAATTATTTTTTATTGCATAGCTGCCTTTATATTAGGAGCTGCATTTCTCGCAGTTACTTCTGCTAAAATTTTCCGTAGTGCTATATGGTTGTTGTTTTCCTTGATTGGTATAGCTGCTTTATACTATTGGATGGATATACAGTTTATTGCCGCAGTACAGACTGTTGTATATGTTGGTGGTATCATAGTACTGATTATCTTCTCCATTTTCCTTACACAAAAGGCGAATGACGATATGCCAAAACCTCCTTTGATGAGACGGTTAATTGCTGCATTAGCCTCTTTGACAGGAATAGCTTTAGTACTGCATCTGGTGTATCATCATACTTTTATTACTCCTCCTACTACCGTTATTAATTCAAATATTGACAATATTGGTTTGCAACTCATCAGTACCGATAAAGGTGGTTATTCATTGCCTTTCGAACTGGCGAGTATACTCTTGCTTGCTTCATTAGTTGGATGTATTGTGATAGCAATGAGAAAAGGATCTGCTAACGTAAATAATGTCGAATAATTTTAATACTTATTATATGTCTCAAACACCTCTTATTCAAATATTATTCCTGAGTGTAGGATTATTTTTCATTGGAATGTACGGTCTTCTGACAAGAAGAAATGTAATTACAATGCTGATGTCGATTGAATTGATACTAAACAGTGTTAATATCAATTTCGTTGCTTTCAACAAATACCTGTATCCTCAAAAACTGGAAGGGCTGTTCTTTACTTTATTTATCATCACAATTGCTGCTGCCGAAGCTGCTGTAGCAATTGCTATCATTATTAATTTATATCGTAGTTATCAGTCTATCGACGTGGATGATGCTGATGAATTAAAATGGTAAGGATTAACAATTGAATTGAAATATTATGAATGAATATTATGTTGCATTAATTCCTGGTCTGCCTCTTGCAAGCTTTGTATTGCTGGGTATATTCGGAAGAAAATATCTGAAAGAATTCTCTGGTACCATCGGAACACTTGCATTGCTGGTTTCCTGTGTATTATCATTGATAGTGGCAAAGAGTTATTTCTTTGATTCAGAGAAAATAAACGGAGCTTATCAGAGTATTGTTTTGATGAATCATACCTGGCTGAGTTTTACACCAACTATATCTATAAAGATAGGAGCTATGATAGACCATATCTCTGTAATGATGTTGGTGGTGGTAACCTTCGTGTCCTTGATGGTTCACATCTTTAGTCTGGAATACATGAAAGGAGAGGAGCGCTTTGCTACTTACTATGCCTTCCTTGGTTTGTTTACTTTCTCCATGTTAGGCCTGGTACTGTCTTCCAACATATTTCAGATATACATGTTCTGGGAATTAGTGGGTGTGTCTTCTTTCTTATTAATTGGATACTACTACGAAAAACCTTCTGCTGTTGCGGCTTCTAAGAAAGCGTTCATCGTAACACGCTTTGCAGATTTAGGCTTCCTGATTGGTATCCTTATACTGTCGTTCCATGCTGAAACATTAGACTTTAAATTATTAATAGCTAAACTGACTGATTTAAATTCTCCTGAATATTTAAGTATCACTACTGGTTCTTTCTTAGGAATATCTGCTCTTACCTGGGGATTATGTTTAATCTTTATGGGAGGTGCAGGTAAGTCTGCAATGTTCCCTTTACATATCTGGTTGCCCGATGCAATGGAAGGCCCTACGCCTGTGTCTGCATTGATTCATGCTGCAACAATGGTGGTTGCTGGTGTATTCTTAGTAGCAAGGTTATTCCCTTTATTTTCTAATACTGAAGCAGCTTTACATTTAGTAGGTTATGTAGGTATTGTCTCTTCTATGTTTGCAGCAATCATTGCCTGTACTCAAACTGATATCAAAAGGGTATTGGCATTTTCTACCATGTCGCAGATTGGTTACATGATGTTCTCATTAAGTATGGCTAAATATGGTGGTGAAAATGGATTAGGTTACTTAGCTTCTATGTTCCATTTGTTCACACATGCCTTCTTCAAATCATTGATGTTCTTAGGAGCAGGGGTAATCATTCACTTTGTACATAACAACGATATGAGTGCAATGGGTGGTTTACGAAAGTATCTTCCTGTTACCAATATTACTTTCCTGATTGGTTGTCTTGCTATATCGGGGATTCCACCTTTTGCAGGCTTCTTTAGTAAAGAAGAAATACTGACAGCTTGTTCTCACGAGAATAAAACAATGTACTGGTTAGCCTTAATAACCTCAGGAGTTACTGCCTTCTATATGTTCCGTTTATACTTTAGTATTTTCTGGAATAAAGAAGCACATGTTCATGGCGATCATCATCATCATGAAGCTGGTTGGGCTATGAAACTTCCGTTGATATTGTTAGCAATCTGTTCTATTGGTGCAGGCTTAGTTCCTTTCGGCCAGTTTGTAACTTCCGATGGATTGGTTCTACCTACACATGTTGACCTTGGGTTCTCTGCACTTCCTGTTACTTTAGCAGTAATTGGTATTGCAATAGCTTGGATGCTTTATAAAAATGAGAACAGTAAATCTTCCGCTATAGCTGCCGGACTTGGAGGTGTTTATACTGCTATTTATAAGAAGTTCTATATCGATGAATTATACATTTTTGTAACAAAGAAAATTGTATTTAATTTAATAGGAAGACCTGCAGCCTGGATTGATACAAATATCATTAATGGTACAGTGAATCTGACGGCATCAGTGACTGCTTCAGTCTCTGAAACTATTAAAGGCATTCAGTCTGGAAGACTTCAACAATATCTTTTATACTTCTTTGGTGGCGTGGCTACACTGGCATTAATCTTTATTTATCTTATTAAATAATATCATTCATGAACCTTTCTTTATTTATAATATTACCGATTCTTACCTGTTTGGGGATACTGTTTGCCAAAGGGACTCAGCAGATTAAGTGGATAGCATTGTTCGGTTCTTCCGTACAACTGATTATGTCAGTTGTATTGTTCTTTCAATACATTCAATTGCCCGCAAGTAATACACCTGCATTTCAGTTTGATGCAGTATGGTATCAGGCATGGAATATTCATTACCATATAGGAGTAGATGGAGTTTCTATTGCAATGATTCTGCTGACTGCTTTTGTAGTAGTGGCCGGAGTCCTGGTTTCATGGGCACAGGACTGGCAGAGCAAAGAGTTTTTCTTCTTATTAATATTATTGAGTGCAGGGGCTTACGGCTTCTTTATCTCATTGGATATATTCACTTTATTCTTCTTCCTCGAAGTAGCAGTGTTACCTAAATTCTTATTGATAGGAATGTGGGGTAGTGGCAAAAAAGAATATAGTGCCATGAAGCTTGCCCTCATGCTGATGGCTGGTTCAGGCTTTGTTTTTGTAGGATTGGCAGGTATTTATTTTCAGTCTTCAGGCGCACATACATTCGATATGTTGCAACTGTCACAATCACATTTATCTAAGGAGTCTCAGTTATTATTTTTCCCTTTTGCCTTTGTAGGTTTCGGCATATTCACAGCGCTGTTTCCTTTCCATACATGGGTACCCGATGGTCACTCTTCTGCACCTACTGCAGGATCTATGTTTTTGGCTGGTATCTCCATGAAACTCGGTGGTTATGGTTGCTTAAGAGTTGCTACTTACCTGATGCCCGAAGGAGCTCATTATTATGCACCTTATATTATTGCATTAGCTACTATCGCTATCATCTACGGTGCCTTTGCTACTATGATGCAGAAAGATTTAAAATATATCAATGCATATTCTTCTGTTAGCCATTGCGGCTTTGTATTGTTGGGTATTGGAATGTTGACAAAGACTTCTATAACGGGAGCAGTAATGCAAATGGTATCACATGGGTTAATGACAGCCTTATTCTTCGCCGTTATAGGCATGGTTTATAGCCGTACACATACAAGACTGGTAGCACAGATGGGCGGATTATTAAAAGTAATGCCTTTCATTTCTACCATATTTGTTATAGTAGGTCTATGTTCTTTAGGCTTGCCTGGCTTAAGTGGGTTTGTAGCTGAGATGACCGTATTTGTTGGGTCATGGCAGAATGCTGATAAATTATACAGAATAGCAACAATATTGTCTTGCGCCTCTATTGTGGTTACAGCAGTATATATTCTTCGTGCAACAGGAAAGACCATCTTCGGACCAATGACCGATTCTCATCATCTGGCTTTGACCGATGCTACATGGACTGAAAAAACAGCTTCTGTTTTATTAATGGTGGGAATATTGGCAATTGGTATGGCGCCTTTCTGGTTAACTAATCTGATAGCACCTGTTTCTAACGATATTATTCAACACCTTGCAAGATAATTCAAACTAATTAAAGAGATTATGCAGACTAACTATTTCATATTAATGCATCACGAATTAATCATTGCTATTACCATTATGGTATTGATGATGATTAAAGTTGGAAGTGATAAACTATCTAATCAACTGGTAGCAAATGTTACTAATGGATTGTTGCTTTTAAGCCTTGTACTTGGGTTTATTGTACAACCTGAGGGTAATGTATTTGGTGATATGTTTTACACCAATGGCTTCATGCTGTTACAGAAAAATATTCTGGTAGCAGGTACATTAATTATTTCCTTACAGGCATCTACCTGGTTAAAGGATTACGAACATGCTGCCGAGTTTTATATCCTGTTGTTATCTACCTTATTGGGGATGTGCTTCATGATATCTTCCCGTCACTTCATGATGTTCTACCTGTCGCTCGAATTATCTACTATTCCATTGGCAGCATTAGCCAACTTCGATTTACATCTTAAACGGTCTTCCGAAGCAGCCTTAAAGTTAATTATCTCTTCTGCTTTTTCTTCCGGATTAATGTTATTGGGTATCTCATTCCTGTATGGTACTACAGGAACTTTAAGCTTTTCAGAAGTTGCTAATACAATTCAATTAAATACCCCGTTGCAATTATTTGCATTCGTACTGATATTCTCTGGATTTGGCTTTAAAATCTCTGCCGTTCCTTTCCATTTATGGACAGCCGATGTATATGAAGGTTCTCCAATGGCAGTTACATCTTATCTGTCTGTAATATCCAAAGGTGCTGTACTGTTTGTGTTCATCACACTATTATTCAATGTATTTGCATTGTTCGCACACTCTTGGTACTATCTGATTGTGATAGTGTCTTTATTTACCATGGTAATTGGTAATTTATTTGCACTCCGACAAACCAATATCAAACGCTTCCTTGCATTCTCTTCTATATCGCAGGTTGGTTTTATACTGATTGGTTTATCTGGTGGTACACATACTTCAGCAGCTTCTGTAGTTTATTTTATAGTAGTATATATCTTCTCCAATCTTGGTGCATTTGGCGTAATAGCATTGGTACAGGGACTAACAGGCAAAGAGAATATTGACGACTACAAAGGTTTCTATCAGCACAATAAAACACTATCCTGGATGTTAGGTATTTCCTTGTTCTCATTAGCAGGTATTCCACCTGTTGCAGGATTCTTTGGTAAGTTCTTTTTATTGTTGTCAGGAGCAGAAAAAGGAGCTTACTGGTTGATCGCAATTGCAGCTATCAATATGGTGATTTCCTTATACTACTATCTGAATATTGTAAAGAATATTTTTATAGATAAATCAGAAACCCCGTTATTTAAATTACCAATCGCTGTTCAACCACGTATCGCAATGATAATTTGTGTTATAGGGGTATTAGGTTCAGGATTATGTGGTGGTTTGTATCAATACATTTTTGACTTGGTTAAATAGTTATTTTTCATAACAGCAAGAAATAAATAAGCAATGGCAATTAATAAAAATCATACTGACGAAGAAATAAATGGCGTAAAATGTGCGCTTGTAGAGAAAGGAGTCAGCGCAGAAAGAGCAGCCTTTTTAAATGAATTATTAACCAATAATAATTTTGAGGTACAGGTAGGAGAAACTGCTCCTCCAAAAGTCGCAGCGGCCAAACCATTAGCGGAAGGTGAAGTTGCACCTCCACTACCTCCACCACCGCCTGTGACTTATACCGTTGGGGTAACCAATCTGGCATTTAATTCAATCAATGCTGTATTTGGAAGATTATTAAGAACGCCCGAAGGACATGTTGTAACCTTAGCATACTGGCAACAAAGAGAAAAAGACTCAAGGACTGAAGTGCCTTATTATAAAAGATAAAACAATGAACCCATGAAATAAACTTCGTGGGTTTTTGTTTATACGATCTTCTTTCTTGTTTTATCTTTCAACTGTCTTATCTAAGAAGTAATCTTCTTTACAGCAGCCATAAACCCGGCATTATTTTTAAAGTCGTTCTTCAGTTTATTGGTAGCTACTGTACCGAATTTCAGATATTTCATTTTAATACTTTCGTATTCTACGGGTTCTGCCTTTATAATTATTTTAGCAAATGTTTCATCTTCGTCAATAATCATTTTGCAGATAAAATCAATGCAGGCAAAGAAAATAATCAGTTGTTTCAAAGTCATTTCCACCGTTATATTGTTTATATTGATTACACTGTCTTTGAGAAGTTTGAAATCCAATTCTGTAAAATATTCCGATTGCTCAATAAAATTCCTGGCACTTTCGCTTTCTAAATTTAGCAATAATTCAATACTACTAAATGTCATAGCAGAATAAATATGATGTATATCTGTGTTATTCAGTGTAAATATTATTGTATTATTTTGGATATTTGTGTTCATAATAGATAGTGTTTTTTTGTAAACAATATTTTAGTCATCCAAAATTACCTGTTTAATTATAAAAGCCTCTATGATAGTTGTCATGTTTTTTCCCTGATAGTTGATTTGTCAACGATAAATAGTTGTTATCAATCCCTTTTATATAATTAACTATAGCTCGTTATAACTATATTTGAAAGTACAAACAATATTATCATGAAGCCTTCTATTAAAAACATTCTTTCAGTTATACTTCTTTGTATGATTACAGGCAATGCTGATGCTCAACAAACAACAGGATTTATAAAAGCCATTAATGGCCATTTTTTTATAAATAATAAGCAATACAATTTTATAGGAACCAACTTCTGGTATGGAGGTATGCTTGGTTCAAAAGGAGAAGGAGGTGACAGGATAAGATTGCTGAAGGAACTGGATTTGATGAAGGCAACCGGAATTAATAACTTACGCGTTCTGGTTGGTGCCGATGGATTAGATAATATTGCGTCTAAAGTACAGCCTGCATTGCAACCCAAGGCTGGTGTTTATAATGATTCTGTATTTGATGGTCTCGATTTTCTTCTTTCAGAAATGGGTAAAAGAAATATGTATGCCGTTTTATATATCAATAATTCCTGGGAATGGTCCGGTGGATTTACACAGTATCTGGAATGGACAGGTGATTATGGAAAGAAAATACTTAATTCAGATGGATGGGATGCTTATTGTAAATATGTTGCCAATTTCATACATTCTGCTAAAGCTATGCAATTATTTAATAACGATGTTAAACATATCATTACCCGTACTAACCGGTATACAGGCAAAGCTTACAAAAACGATCCGGCTATTATGAGCTGGCAGATATGCAACGAACCACGACCATTTAGTAATGATAATAAAGCTTTGATGGCAGAATGGTTAAAGAAGGAAGCTGCTTATATTAAATCACTCGATCATAATCACATGGTATCTACCGGATCGGAAGGAGAAATGGGTTGTGAGAATGATATACATTTATGGGAAGATATACATTCATCTCCCAATATCGATTACTATACTATTCATATATGGCCTTATAACTGGAGTTGGATAGACAAAACCAATATGGAAGCTACCATAGTTTCTGCCGAAGAAAAGGTATTCAGATACCTTGACGAACATCTTGCCATTGCACAGAAACATAATAAACCACTGGTAATAGAAGAGTTTGGTATACCACGTGATGGCTTTAGTTTCAGCCATAATTCTACTACCAAAAACAGGGATTATGTTTTTGAAAAGATACTGGATACAATGGTTATAAATATCAAACATAAGACAGTATTGGCTGGATGTAATTTCTGGGCATGGAGTGGAACAGGTCGTGCTACCAATGGTCATACATTCTGGCAAAAAGGCGATCAGTATCTTGGTGATCCTGCTCAGGAAGAACAAGGTTTGAATTCAGTGTTTGATACAGATAATACTATGAAGATTATTAAGCAATATGCAGACAAAATAGGAGAGTAGTGCATATAATTTAATTCTATTAATTACAGTAAGGTTTTACTGAATACATAATGTATTATCATGAAGTACGGTTGTATTGTAGAAGCATAAATTTCAGAAAATGTTTTGAATTAAGGACATCTCACAAGGCTGTTCTTTTTTACTTTTTACTTTTCACTTTTTACTTTCTTCTTACCTTAGCGCCATGTTTACAGGAATTATTGAAAATACCGGCATAGTTCAACATATTGAAGTTAATGGATTGAACAAAACCTTTCGTATTCAATCCGATGTCAGTACTGCCTTAAAGGTCGATCAGAGTGTAGCCCATAGTGGTGTTTGTCTCACTATTGAAAGTATAATGGATAATACCCATTCTGTTACTGCCGTAGAAGAAACGCTTAGCAAAACCAATCTGAACCACTGGCAGATTGGCACTGTTGTAAATATCGAAAGATGTATGCTGATGAATGGTCGCCTCGATGGTCATATTGTTCAGGGGCATGTTGATGATGTGGCTGTTTGCACTTCTAAAACTGATAAAGATGGCAGCTGGGAATACATCTTTCAGTTCAACGAAAAATTCGCTCATCTGGTCATCGAAAAGGGCTCTGTTTGTATCAATGGAATCAGCCTTACCTGTTTCAATGTTACCCGCAATACACTGGAAGTTGCTATTGTTCCCTACACATTTCTACACACCAATATGCAATTTATTGAAGTAGCCACTGCCGTAAATATTGAATTCGATGTATTGGGTAAATACATTTCAAGAATGCAGGAACTGAAGAATAATTAATCAATACAGATAATGAACAATATGACGGGAGAAAAAATATTTACAGGACTCTTTGGTATTACTGTGGCTGTATTTATCATTGGTTTAATAGTGTTATCTTTCTTTAATCATCCATCTGCCGACGATTATTTTGCATTGCTAAACGATAAACATTATGGCTTTACAGGTTTTCAGCACTTTGTTTATCTGCATTGGGGAGGAAGATATTTTTCAAGCTTAATTGCTGCAGTCTTCTCAAGTCATGCATTTCTGATTTCCCATTATTATTTACATACCGTTTTACTCATTGTATTGACTGCCTTATCTGCACATATACTGCTGAAAGTAATAAACAGGTATCTTATAAATAAATCTGTCAACAGTATCCATTTGCTCATATTCAGTCTGCTGATATCAGTCAACCTTTATTCTGTCTATCCCGAATTGTCAACAGCTTTATTCTGGTTCAGCAGTGCAGTTACATATCAGACTTCCGTCATATTATTGATGTTGATTGTTGCAGCGTTAATCAGTTTCTTACATCTAGAAAATACAAAATCAAAATATTTCTCTTTACTCAATTTGATGCTATTGATAATCGCTAACAATGGTACCAACGAAGTGTCAGCGCTGCTTTCTGCAATATTAATTCTGATTGTATTTATGACCAATAAGCGTAAGTTCAACAGCAACAAGCTATATTTATTATTGATAGTTATTATCTACCTTTTAAGCCTGTTGGTATTGATTATAGCTCCCGGTAATAAAGAAAGAATGACTGTGTTGGAAGGTAAGAATATTAATATTCTGTTTTCAGTTGGTTCTGCATTTTACCGTGTGTTTGTAGTGTACTTCTGTCTGTTTCAGTCTGCATTATTCTGGGTAAGTATTGCAGCAGTATTTCTTTATGCTGTTCATATCAGAGAAAAAATATTTATGCTGAAACATCATAAAACAACCTTGAAAACGATCATGTTGTTTGTAGCAATCTGGACAATATTATTATTAATGGTATTAATTCCTATTCTCATATTAAGTAATGGTTCTATCCCCGACAGAGCTTTGAATGTTTTATCAGCAGCAAGTCTTCTTGCATTTTTTATGGTAGCCTTCTATATGGGCATCTGTATTAAAGATAAGCAGGCAAGGATGGTGTTGGGCAATCTGCAACTTAATTATAGTGTAGCAACGGTTTTACTCATCTGTATCATAGCAGGTAATGCTTCAAAAGATATCGCATCCTCCTTAATCTCAGCCGGCACATATCATCGGGCAATGACAGCAAGGGAAAATGTATTGAACAATGCCAGATTATTAAATGTAGATAGTATTGCTCTGCCACAGACCGATGCTGCTATGCAGTTGGTGTTGCAGAACAATAATGCCGGCAATCAGAAAGCCACCCTTAAACAATGGATGAAACGAAAACCTTCTCTTTTATTTATTTCCGATGATCTGGAAACTCCCGAAAGCAGAAAAATCCTTCAGCAGTTTTATAGCCTTAAAACAATTAACCCTATAAACCATTAATTAGTCATCAATTAAAAACAGCGATAATTGTATTTAATTCATAATTCATAATTCATAATTCTTAATTCATAATTGTATCCCTCCTTTCTCCTGAATTCTATCTCCTTACTCCTTGTTTTTATAATTTAAACGTCGCCCCTTCATGCGCCAGCATAGTATTAGGAAATATAACTTTAGCTTCATTCAGAAACGATGTAATATTGTCATACTTGCTGCTGAAATGTCCTATTATTAATGTTCCTGCTCCTGCCTTCAATGCCATGGTAGCCGCCTGTTCAGTAGTGGAATGGTATCTTTCATGAGCCCTTTCCAGCTGATCTTTCAGATAGGTAGTTTCATGATACAGCATAGTTACATTCTTGATGTATTCAATTATTCGCTCATCATATCTTGTATCTGCACAGAATGCATAACTTTTCGCAGGACTATTGGCAATGGTTACTTCTTCATTCAATATCGTTCTGCCATCCTTTGTTATATAATCACATCCCTTTTTCAGTTCATCATAATAACTCTTAGGAATCTCCGATTGAGCTATTACATCTATATTAATCTTTCTTGGGTTCTTCTTTTCTCTTATCACAAATCCCCAGCATTCTATACGGTGATCGGCAGGAAAGCACGATACTGTGAATTTCTTTTCATCCACAATTATTGTAGTCTCGCCCAAAGCATGTATAAAAAGTTTGAAAGGTAAAACTATGCCTGCAGCATCTAACTGAATATTAATGATATTTTTCAGATCAGCAGGACCATATATATGTAAATCATCCAGTCTATTTAGCAAACCCATAGAAGTGATCAATCCAATCAGACCAAAATAATGATCCCCATGCAGATGCGATATAAATATATAAGTAATCTTACTACGCTTTACCTTATAGCGGTTAAACTGCATCTGTGTGCCTTCACCACAATCCAGCAACAACAATTGTTCATCAATTGTTACCACCTGCGATGTAGGATGTCTGTCATTAGAAGGTATCGCCGAATTATTTCCGAGTATTGTTACGCCAAACATTGGGATAGTTTATTTGCCCGAAAATACTATTATTATTGTTTTATCAGTGATTAATTTACTTTAATTAAAGAAAGGGGATAACTAATTGGTACCTTGCAGGTAATTAACCTTCCTGAAAAGTTGTCTTATGATAAAAATCAGACTGATTGTTAATACAATTCCTGCATATAAAACTACCTTCAGATATGGTATTGCAGCAGCAAAAGCTTCACTGAAACTTTCTTTTTTCTCCATTAATAGATACCCCTTCAGAATACCAGCTACAATCAGCCCGGTCCAGAATATAAACAGTGACAATTGTGTAAATCTGAATGCGGCTCTTGTTACTCCTCCATAAGCTTCATTTTTAGAGAAATACGAAAAACTGGCCATTAGTATCATGGTATTAATTCCAATAGTAGTACCCATAGCATGGGCAACAGTAATATGTGTTCCATGAGTATATCGGTTGATGGCCGGTATACTCATCATTAAGGCCAACAATAAATTCAACGACACCCATACTTCTGCTGCTATCAGAAACCGGTAGGGTAGTAGATGCTTCAGTTTATCTTCACCAAACAGTTTCGATTTAAAGTTCTGAATAATACCAATCACAAATATCCATTCTGTCATGCTGATACTATAGGCAACAGTCCTTTCCCAGTTTGCAGTAGGTATATTATATATATGATGCCCCCAGTTGAATATCAGGTTTGTCAATCCCAGAAAGTATGAGCCATAAGCCCATTTACTCGTAGCAATCGATTTGTTTCCGCTGATCTTCACCATCAGATAAATAGAAGTACCGTAAATCATCTGATTCCATGCACCTACCATCGATCCGTTCGACTTCCACTGTACAGTCATCTCTTTCAGGAAACTTGCTCTGAACCAGTCTATATTCCATAGGTTTTGTTCAATAAACGTGAACAGGAAAAATACAATACCCGTTAGCCACATCCATATATAAACGCTTGTTTTGTCAGTATTCACCTTCCAGAACAACCAGAAATGACGGATAAAAAATACCCATCCTGCTAATAAAATGATATTGATCGAAGGAGGGTATTCCCAGTATTCTCTTCCTCCAAACTTGCCAAGGGAATAACAGATAAATACTATGATGATAGCTGCCATCCATAGTATCATGAATATGGACGCATATATTTCTTCTTTCTTTTTCAGGGAATAAGCCGTAAAGCAATATATGCTGCTCGTAGCACCTGTCAATATCCAGAACACAGCCGATGATACGTGAAAAGGTCTCAGTTGTTGAAAAGGTAATACATATTTGTAATTCTCAGGATACTGAAAAGACCATGCCGCCAGCACCCCGCATACCAGTGCCGATATCAGCAATACCAGAGAAAATATAATATATATCTTAAATACTTTATTCATATAGTTTTAATTTACCAGACCCAATCTGTAATCCCAATTCCCAATTCATAATTTATAATTCATAATTCATAATTCCCAATTCATAATTCTTAATTATGAATTAAGTAGTTTCCAAATTTAGTTACATCCTTTTCCTCCACCCTCGAATGTCCGCTTTTGTCCACCCATTTCAGAAATGCCACCAGTTCATTTATTTCATCGGTATGCAGTTTCAGATTAGGCATCTTAGCACCACCGTTCGTCATAAAAGCCCTTGCATAAGGTTCACCCTTCAGGCTGTCCGACATAATATTGGTCAGGTCAGGCCCCATATAACCACCCAGTCCGTAAAGTTGATGACAACTCTGACAATTCTTTTGTTGCCATACTGTAAATCCTTTGGCAGCAATAAGGGTAATATTTTCCTGTGGCGAATTGCTCGTCCCTTTACAGTAAATCAATACCGAATAGCATATATAAGTTACAATAAGTATAATCAGAAAGTTCTTAATCATTCAGCAATTCAAATGTTCGGAAGCAAAAGTATAGGAATCTGCATCCATAAATAATGACGTATAACAGTCCAAAAAAAAGGGTTATTGGTTTTAGTTGTTTTTAGCTTTAAAACCTTATTTTAAACTGAAATAAAGTTCAGGATTATTAATACGATTAATGTTCTAAAGACAAATCCCATCAAATTATTGGTCAATTATCAATGTGTATTCTTTAGTTTTCATTTTTTAGTCTTTATTTTTTTGTATTAAACCTAAAGGCTAAAAGCCAACAGCTTGTATTAAACTTGTATTATATTAGCACATCAGCTAATTATCACATTAGCACATTAGTTTTTTGGCGTTCCGCTATCGGTCAGCACGGTTGTAAACCGTCAGACCGATAATCAAAATGTAATAATAACCCTGAAAGGGTTAAATATTAATAGCCCGTGGTGTAAACCACGGGTTAAAATAATACCATTAAATTCCATCAACCCCAATGGGGGCGAATAACAAATCCCATAACTTAATGACATTTCCCTGAGCCTGTCGAAGGGAACAAATAAATACAACATCTAAATCCTTAACTAAATGAAATTGCCTATCCCAGTTCCAAACCACAAAACTATTCCCGTCACTGCGAGCGATGCGAAGCAGTCCATGCCTCAAAATAATACAACTAAAACCAAAAAACAACTCAAAATACCTCTTAAACTCATCTGAAAAGCGATTTAAAACCTATTTACCTGTCATAAAATCATCCAAAAAGCTTCTGGATTACCCAATTTATTGAATAGTTGGCCTCGTTTTTACGATAAAACTTTCTTTTTTCTCATTAAATTGGTTAGTTTCTTCATCGAAAACAAAATAATCCTCAGTTGCACACGAATAATAGCAAGTTGCAACAAAATAATTGGAAGTTGCAACAGTCTAATATAGAGTTGAAACATAATTATCTAGAGTTGCAAAAGTCAAATCTAAAGTTGAAACATAATTATCTAGAGTCGCAACAATAAAATCTAAAGTTGCAACGGAATTATCTAGAGTCGCAACAGAATAATTGGAAGTTGCAAGAGAATAATCAAGAGTTGCAAGTGAAGAATGTGATTTTGTACCAAAATAATCGTCTGTTGCAACAGAATAATTGGAAGTTGCAACAAAATAATCGTCTGTTGCAACAAAATAATTGGAAGTTGCAACAAAATAATCGTCTGTTGCAACAGAATAATTAGAAGTTGCAATAGAATAATCGTCTGTTGCAAGAGAATAATTGGGAGTCGCAAAAATATAATCGTCTGTTGTAAGTGAAGTATCTAATGTTGAATCAAAATTATAGATAGTTGCTCTAAAAGAATCTTCGGTCAAAAGACATGAATCAATTATCGCTTAATTTAAGTACTTTGTTGATAATCAATTATAAGCATTTATCAATAAAAATTGTATATTAAAATCAAAATATGATTCCCCATTTCATTTGATAATCTCTGAAAATTAAATTATATTCACAGGCACATTGTCATTTATGTATTCTGTTTTATAATAAAACTTGTCAATTTGACATTGTTTATATTCCTTTGAACAGATTGGCATACTAATTGACAATTCAAAACCTTCGATTTTAATTTATTTTTTATATAATGAATAACACGTTTAGGCTAAGTGACGATTCGGATTTCATGCCCATAATACCTATTAATGAACATGATGCAGACCAGGACAAGGATTTAATTATCCCCGACAATATTATCATACTTCCTCTTCGGAACACGGTATTGTTCCCGGGTATAGTACTCCCCATTACAGTTAGCAGGGATAAAAGTATCAAAGCAGTGAATGATTGCTACAAAGGCGATAAACTCATCGGAGTGGTCGCCCAGAAAGATATTAATATCGAAGAACCGGGTGTGGCAGATTTACATAATATAGGCACAGTGGCCAAAATAGTAAAGTTGATTAAAATGCCCGATGGAAGTACTACTATCATCATTCAGGGTAAAAAAAGATTTTCTATTACAGATTTCACATCCGAAGAACCATACTTCAAAGCCAATATTGCGTTATTGGGCGAAGATGAAATACTCGACGATGAAAACTTCAATGCCTATATTTCTTCTATAAAGGATTTGGCTACACAAATCATCAATCTATCTCCCAATATCCCGTCCGAAGCGGCTATCATCCTGAAGAATATCGAAAGCCCCTTATTCTTAATCAACTTTGTCAGTACCAATCTGAACAACGAGTTGCTGAAGAAACAGGATTTACTGGAAACAGATAATCTGAAAATGCGTGCCGAACAGTTAACCATGCTCCTGCAAAATGATTTGCAGTTTGCCGAGTTAAAGGATAAGGTGAATACCAAAACACGTAGTGAGATAGACAAACAACAACGCGAATACTTCCTCCAGCAACAACTGAAAAGTATCAAGGACGAGTTGGGTGGCGATACCAACGAGCGCGAAGTAGTAGAGATGAAGAAAAAGGGAGAACATAAAAAGTGGAGCGAAGCTGCCAAAACAATGTTTAAATCCGGTATCGAAAAGCTGGAAAGGATGCATCCAACCACTCCCGACTATTCCGTAGTGTATAATCATCTTGACCTAATGCTCGATTTGCCATGGGAAGAATATACTGCCGATAATTACGATTTAGTCAATGCCAAGAAAGTGTTGGATAATGAACATTACGGAATGGAAAAGATAAAGAACAGGATTCTCGAATACCTTGCAGTATTAAAACTGAAAGGTGATATGAAAAGTCCTATCCTTTGTTTCTTAGGCCCTCCGGGAATAGGTAAAACATCTTTAGGCAAAAGTATTGCTCATGCCATAGGTAGAAAATACAGCAGGATCAGTCTTGGTGGCTTGCACGATGAAAGCGAAGTTCGTGGTCATCGTAAAACATATATAGGAGCAATGCCCGGCCGTATAATCCAGAATATCCGGAAAGTAAAAACATCCAATCCGGTAATGATTCTCGATGAGATAGATAAGGTAGGAAACGACCATCGTGGCGATCCGTCTTCAGCATTACTCGAAGTATTGGATCCTGAACAGAATCATGCATTCTATGATAATTATCTGGAACTGGAATATGATTTAAGCAAAGTGCTTTTTATAGCTACCGCAAACAATATTCAGAACATACAACCTGCTCTTCGCGACCGTCTCGAGATTATAGACTTAAGCGGCTATGCAGTAGAAGAAAAGATTGAAATTGCTAAACGTCACCTGATTCCTAAACAAAAGGATGCGCATGGTCTGGCTAAAGTAAAGTTCAATATGGGCGACAAGGTAATTGAAAAGCTGATTGAAAGCTATACTAAGGAAAGTGGCGTAAGGGAACTCGAGCGTCAGATTGCTTCTGTTATGCGTTACGAAGCCAAAGAGTATGCTACAAATGGAAAAATAGGTAATGTAGTTTCTGTTTCCGATCTGGAAACTATACTTGGTCAATCCCGCTATAGCAATGAGATTTATAAAACTGTTAATACTACCGGTGTTGCCGTAGGACTTGCCTGGACCTATGTTGGTGGGGACATCCTTTTTGTAGAAACACTCCTAAGCGAAGGAAAAGGAGAAGTGAAACTGACCGGTAACCTCGGCAATGTGATGAAAGAGAGTGCTACTACTGCTTATACCTATCTTCAGGCAAATGCTAAGAAGTATGGTATCAATGTAGATGATTTCAGCACCAAGAATGTGCATGTTCACGTACCCGATGGGGCCGTTCCAAAAGATGGTCCTAGTGCAGGTATTACATTATTGACTGCTATCACCTCTGCTTTTACCGGCAGAAAAGTAAAACCATACCTTGCAATGACAGGTGAGATTACCTTAAGAGGTCAGGTATTACCTGTTGGTGGCATCAAGGAAAAAGTATTGGCTGCCAAAAGAGCAGGAATAAAAGACATCATCATGTGCTGGCAGAACGAGAAGGATATAAAGGAAATAGAACCTGCTTACATCAGGGGCATCAATTTTCATTATGTAAAAACGATGCATCAGGTACTCGAAATGTCTTTAGTGTAATTCAATTAGACTGAAGGTAAGAGATTGGTGTCTGTTGGATACAATTATAAGCTTTACTTCTAAGACAATTAAGGCAAAAAAAATAAATAAGAATAAGAAAGGGGAATATTACTCAGTAATATTCCCCTTTCTTATTCAATCTCCTGTATCCTTTCTTCTGTCTCCTTGTAATTTATATTATCTTTTTATTAATATATGACAATTGTCAGTTTTTGGTTAATAAAATATTTATTTTAAGAGGATTCTATTAATTCTCAACAATAATTACTACATTCGCCAAAAATAAATAACATTATGTCATTACGTTTTAAAGCAATTACTGACCTGACTGCCGAAGCAGTTGAGTTAAAACAAGTTGGTGCAACGAAAGTTACTGCAATTTTTGGAGAGAACGTATTTACCTTAAAAACAGCAAGAGAATATCTTACTGATGAGTCTTATAAGAGTCTTGTTGCAAGTGTAAAGGGTGCCAAAAGAATTGACAGATCTATTGCTAATCAGGTATCAATAGGTATCAAAGCATGGGCTGAAAGTAAAGGTGTTACTCACTTTTCACATTGGTTTCAACCATTAACCGGAACAACAGCAGAAAAGCATGATAGCTTTTTCTCTTTAAAAAGCGACGGAACAGCAATCGAAGAGTTCGACGGAGCTGCTTTGATTCAACAGGAGCCGGATGCTTCTTCATTCCCTAGTGGTGGTTTAAGAGCTACTTTCGAAGCTCGTGGATATACTGCCTGGGATCCATCTTCTCCGCCATTTGTAATGGAAATCGGTCAAGGTAAAACACTTTGTATTCCAACTATATTTATATCATATACAGGCGAGTCTTTAGATTATAAAGCTCCTCTTTTAAAAGCACTGGAATCTTTAAATAATGCTGCTGTCGATGTAGCGTATTATTTCGATCGTAATATTACCCGTGTTTCTGCCACTTTAGGTTGGGAACAGGAATATTTTGTGATTGATGAAGGAATGGCAAATGCCCGTCCCGATTTAGTACAATGCGGTAGAACGGTATTTGGTGCTGCACCTGCAAAAGGACAGCAGTTGGAAGATCATTACTTCGGTTCTATTCCTGAAAGAGTTTATGCTTTCATGCGTGACTTCGAAACAGAATGTTACAAATTAGGTATTCCGCTTAAAACACGTCACAATGAGGTGGCACCGTCTCAGTTCGAAGTTGCTCCAATATTTGAAGAAGTGAGTGTGGCTGTGGATCATAATAGTCTGATGATGGACATCATGGAAAGAGTTTCCCGTCGTCATGGTCTGAAAGTTTTAATGCATGAAAAACCATTTGCCGGCATTAACGGTAATGGTAAGCATAACAACTGGAGTATGTCAACCGATACAGGTGTTAACCTGTTATCTCCTGGCAAAACGCCAAAGACCAATCTGATGTTCTTAACTTTCTTTGTTAATACCATCAAGGCTGTTCACGATTATGCCGATGTACTGAGAGCATCTATCGCATCAGCGGGCAACGATCACCGTTTAGGTGCTAACGAAGCTCCTCCTGCTATCATTTCTGTGTTCATTGGTTCACATCTTTCTAAAGTATTACAGGATATTGAATCAAGAGTGGGATCTAAATTCGACGAACAGGATGAAGCTATTCTTAAATTAGATATTCATCGTTCTATTCCTGAATTATTATTGGATAATACCGATAGAAACAGAACTTCTCCATTTGCATTTACAGGTAACAAGTTCGAGTTCAGAGCTGTAGGATCTGCTACTAACTGTGCTAGTCCGATGACTGTTTTGAATGTGATACTGGCTGAAACTTTAAAGCAATTTAAAGTAGATGTTGAGGCATTAATTAAAACAGGTGAAAAGAAAGATATCGCTATCATGCAGGTTATTCAACGTTACATCGTTGAAAGCAAGAGCGTATTATTCGAAGGTGACGGTTATAGCGAAGAATGGCATAAAGAAGCAGAGAAAAGAGGATTGCAGAACATTCCAACTACTCCATTAGCATTAGATGCAATGGTTACTGAAAAAGCTAAACATTTATTCCATAGCAATAATGTGTATACGCATCCTGAACTGGAAGCAAGACATGAAATTGAACTGGAAAAATATATCAAGAAAGTACAGATAGAAGCTAGAATTATTGGCGATTTAGCATTAAATCACATTGTTCCTGCTGCTGTTAAATATCAGAATGATTTATTAACCAATATCAATGGCTTAAAGTCTGCTGGTTTACCTGCTGCTGCCTATGCAAGTCAGTTGACTATTGTTAATCAGATCAGCGAACATATACAGGTAATCTGTGTTAAGGTTGATGAGCTGGTTGAAGCAAGAAAAGTGGCTAATACTATTGAGAAATCAAGAGATAAAGCTATATCTTATAATAGTATTAAAGATGCTTATTTCGATATTATCCGTTACAACGTTGATAAACTGGAAAGTTTAGTTGACGATGAATTATGGACTTTACCTAAGTACAGAGAAATGCTTTTCTTAAGATAATCATCATATAGTAAGAATATTATTCTAAAAGGATGTTTCACTTGTTGAAACATCCTTTTTCTTTATCTTTAAAAGGTAAAGTTTTTCACTTATTGATAATTTGTATCCATTTTTACTTTTTACTTTTTGCTTTTTACTTTTAAAACCTATTTTTATCGCCTTAACAGTCACTGTACATGAAAAAATATTTATTGCTCATCACTATTCTTACTACGCTTATGTTATCTTCTTGTATTTTAAATAATATTAATCAGCATAATACTGATAATAAGGAACTAGCCAATCTGTTTAATAATTATTATGAAGAAAGAATGCAACTATTCCCTCTGGAGGCCACGCAGAATGGGGATAACCGATACAACGATAAACTCTATGCTGATTTCACAGATGGTTACAGAGCTAAACTGAAAGAATTCTATACTAACTATCTGGCATACATAAATCATTACGACAGAGAACAATTAGACGAGAATGATAAGGTAAGTTATGATGTGTTCAAACGCGAGATGGAGATGAGTATTGAAGGACTACAGTTTCATCAGAACTATATGGAGTTCAATCAGTTTGAAGGATTGCCATTATTCATTGGACAAATGGCAAGTGGGGATGGAATACAGCCGTTCAAGACAGCAAAGGACTATGATAACTGGAAGGTAAGGATGAAGGCTTTTGCAGTATGGACAGATAGTGCTATTGTGTATTTCAGAAAAGGAATGGATACAAAGTATGTATTGCCTAAGTCGTTGGTCGTGAAGATGATACCACAGATGAAGGATATGATTACCGATACTGTAGAGAAACAACTGTTCTATATTCCGGTTACAAAGTTTCCCGATAGTATTGCGGCTGCTGACAAACAAAGGATTACGGCAGAATACAAGGAGACTATTAAAACCTATATCATTCCTTCTTACCGTAAACTATACGATTTTCTAAGTAATGAATACCTGCCTAAAGCACGTGCCACTTCAGGTATCAACGATTTGCCGGATGGAGAAGCTTATTATAAGTATCTGGTGAAATACTGGACTACTACCAATAAAACACCTGAGGAAATATATCAGACCGGATTGAGTGAAGTGAAACGCATTAGAACAGAGATGGAGAAAACGAAGGATGCTGTTGGATTCAAGGGCTCGCTGAAAGACTTCTTTGAATTTGTAAAGACCGATAAACAACTGATGCCTTACAAGACACCGGAAGAGATTATTAATGCCTTTAAGAATATACAGAAGACGATTGATCCGAAACTAAAGACGATGTTTAGTGTAGTACCTAAAACTAAATTCGAGATCAGACAAACAGAAGCTTTCAGGGCGGCGAGTGGAAGTGCAGAATACAATCAGGGTAGTGCCGATGGCAGCAGACCGGGTATTTTCTATATTCCTATAATAGATGCTACTAAATTCAATATAACAAGCGGTATGGAGAGTCTGTTTCTGCACGAAGCTATTCCGGGACATCATTATCAGGTTTCACTGCAACAGGAGAACGATAAACTACCTAAGTTCCGAAGATTCTGCTGGTATGGTGCCTATGGCGAAGGCTGGGCATTATATTGCGAAAGCTTAGGAAAGGAACTGGGACTCTATACCAATCCATATCAGTATATGGGTGCATTGGGCGATGAAATGCTGAGGGCAGTGCGACTGGTGGTAGATGTTTCGATTCATACCGGTAAGATGACCCGCGAGCAGGCAATAGCCTATATGCTGGAAAACCTTGCTTACAATGAAGAAGATGCTGTATCGGCCATTGAAAGATATATGGCCATACCTGCACAGGCATTAAGCTATAAAATTGGTGCATTGAAGATAAGAGAGCTAAGAGCTAAGTATCAGACTAAACTGGGTAATAAATTCTCATTAAGCAATTTCCATGATGAGCTGCTGAAGGATGGTTGTCTTCCTTTGGAGACTATTGAAACCAAGATGGATGCTTGGGCTGAAAAACAGGGTAACAAATAATACCATTTTACAAAAATAAATGACTGATTATTCAGATCGGTAATTATACATGAATATAGTTCATTTCTAAACAATGGGCACCACATCCCCTCCTTGGAGGGGAATAGAGGGGTGGATTTTAATGGAATCAATTTAGTTACATCAATAACTTATTCAGAGTAACAATATTTAAAAATCAATTCTTTTATCAGCACTTTATTCTTTAATTTGTTTTATCGTTCTTCAATCAACCATTAGCTAATACATTGCATTACTATTGTACCAACTTGTTTAAAACAGGTATCTGAAGCAGTTCTTTCCTTTCTATTTTACCTATGAACCATAGGAAGACCGATAAGAGGAGAGTGGCAGAACCGAGATTGACAAACTTGCCGGGATTGACCAGCACGATTCCTCTATGGATAAAGTAGAATGCTACTGATATAAGAATATAGGCTACCAGTTTCTTCCAGGCATAGGGAATGCGATAATGCTTTTGTCCCCATACATAGCTGACTACCATCATACTGCCGTAACAGGCAAATGTGGCCCAGGCACAGGCCATATAACTATAATATGGAATAAAGAAATAATTGATGAACATGGTGAGGACGGCTCCGATGATGGTAATCCATGCACCTGCCATAGTTTTGTGCGCCAGTTTATACCATACACTAAGGTTGTAATAAATGCCGAGAAACATATTGGCCAGTAACAATATAGGTACCACCCTGAGTCCAACATACATTCGTGGATTTCGGATGAAATATTTCCAGATATCAAGATACATGGCTACTACCAGGAACATGATGCAGAGCGTAATGACAAAGAACTTCATGACACGGGCATAGGTGCGGGGGGCATTCTGCTCGGTGGATGCTTTGAAGAAGAAAGGTTCGGCTCCCATCCTGAATGCCTGTACCGAAAGGGAGATGAGTATGGAGAGTTTATAACAGGCTGCATAGATACCTACCTCGGCCTTGGCTTCGGCAACAGAATGTACGGGTGCCCACCATCCTAGCATGATTCTGTCGAAAGTTTCATTAATCATACCAGCGAAGCCAGCTACAATCAATGGCATTCCATAATACATCATATTCTTCCAAAGGCGGGTATCGAACTTCCAGGTAAAGCCCAGCAATTCTTTGTATAATAGGAATAAGGTGATGACCGATTGTATGAGATTGGCCAGCAATACATATCCTACCGCCCAGTCCTTGATGAAGAACCTGCCACACCAGTGATTGGGATTATCGGCCAGCCAACGTGGACATATACTGAGGAAGAAATACAGACTGACAATATTGATGATGATACCAAAAAGCTTTGTGAAGGCGAATTTGCGTGGCCTGCCTTCCTGACGGAGACGGGCATAAGGAATGGTGGTTAAGGTATCCAGTCCAATGATTGCGGCACTGAGCAATAAGTATTCAGGATGGGCATCTATCTGCAATAAAGTGGCTAATGGCTTGTAAAACAATACCAGTACAAACGACAGCAACATGGTGCTGCTGAGGATGGAGATGCTGGTAGTATTGAATACATCGTCCTTATTTTCTTTGGTGGAGAAACGGAAGTAGGCTGTCTCCATACCATAGGTGAATACCACATTCATAAACGGAATGAAAGCATATACCATACTCATTTCGCCGTATTGCGATTCGGAGAATTTGAAGGTAAGATAGGGCGTCAGCAGGTAGTTGATGAACCTTGCTATAATGGAACTAACGCCATACCATAAAGTCTGGGATGCTAATTTTTTGATACTCACTCTACAAAATGCCCTTGATTAAAAGCCTGCTAATATAAAGCAGGATGAGTATTGGATGATGGATTGTGGAATAATTGAATGCAAGCTAGTAGCTTTACTGGCTGTTTTTTGCTAAAGACTAAAGACTAAAGACTAATAGCTAATAGCTTTCCTTTAATTCACCCCATAAATCTTTACATGCAGATGATTGTACTGCAGATTCAACGGTTGTTTCTGTGTATAGATGGCTAACTCGAAGACCATGTTCTTCTTATCCTTATAATCATCCAGTGTAAACATATCGTTGGTGGAAACGGCATTCCATTCATGTTCCTGAAAGTCTTTCTTCGACATCATTGTTATATCGCGCTGACTCCAGTACAGGAAATCCTTGTCTTTTAGATTGTCCTCTATCAGCGACATGCTGAAAGAAGGCTGATCTTCGAGGCCGGGTGTCAGTAGTTTCACATTCGAAGATATCTCCACATACATATACTTATAATTCTTAGGGATTTTAAACTGAGGCATCACTATCGTATCGGAACTAAACAGATATATTTTATGTTCGGCAGTATCGTTGAAATCAAACAGAAGTTTTCTGTTGTCCAGCAGATTAAGCTTGGCAGCAGGATATATTTTATTGTTGTTGCAGACAAACGAATTGATCAGCTTGTAGTTGTTGAGCAAACGGGTAATATGCTGCTTCATAGTATCATTCTCAACTGGCACCTGTTGAAGATCGGGGGTAAGTTTATACAGCTTATTGCCCGACAACATAAAATCCTGATAAATATAATCTTCAATATCGCGGTTCCACGACATGAATGCCATGGACTGCTGATTGCGGAAACCGGCAAAAGTATCCATTACATCGGCCATCCAGTGTACTTCATTGGGAATGTTGGGCAGTTTATAATTGCTTGAAAGTAGCGATATTATAGTAGGTGTAAGATTGTTGTGAGAATTGACGGAATAAAACTTCTTAGGTGCCTTCAGCATGGGCGAATACACAATCAAGGGAACATGATAATCATCCACACTACAGGTGGAAGGGAAAGAACCTATGTGATGATCGCCGGTAATAAAGAATATAGTATTCTTATAGTCAGGACGTTTTGCATAATCGGCAAAGAACTTTCTTAGACAATCATCGGCAAACATATAGGTCACCAGTACGGTTTTACAATCCTTCAAAGTATGGCGCATTGCACCCGTTACTTTAAGTGTCTTTAGTTTAGTATCGAAATATTTATCGTACAAAGGCTTCTGCTCGAACAGATAAGGCATGTGAGTAGTAGCAGTATGATATATATTCAGGTAAGGCGTTTGTTTCAGCGAATCCATTACTTCAAAGCTTCTGCTGAACAAGGCATCGTCGGGATATCCCATGCTCCAGCCTTCGGAACCAATACCCATTTCTTTATACTTGCTGCTGTAATGCGAAAGAATCATATCGGTACCCTGCAGACGGATATAGCCACCCATATTGTCGAAGTCGGGATTGAAACCAATCATGAAGCGGGTATGATAACCATTGGATTTCAATATTTTGATAAGAGAAAGATGATCAGGCATAATGTTCATGGCCGAGAAACCACGCTTGCCATAAGGCAGTGAACCAGAGATGGCAGGATGTGCTGCAAAAGTACCGGGAGCAGTACTGAGGAAGTTGTCCCAGGCAAGACTCTTATGCGATAAAGAATCCAGAAAAGGAGTGAAGCTTGTAGCATAGGCATTGTCGCCACTAAAGTCTTTGGATAAACCTTCTACCACCAGTATCACAATGTTGGGAGGCGTTTCTCCAAGGTTGAAGAAGCTGCCTAAAGGATCTTTATTACTGCTTTTATGCATTAAAGGATATTCCTTATCCGTAAATTCGAAGGGATGATTTGCCTGATAAAAGTCTATCTCATCGGCCAGTTGTTTGCCAGACAGATTGCCTGCATCGAACTTGCCTTTATTGCTGAAGTATGTATAGGAATCGTATACCCAGAAGCTGAATTTGTTGCAGGTTAAATAATAGGAAGCATTCTGATTAAATGATAATTCAGAAGGATTGGCAAACTTGATAAACAAGGTAGCGATGATACTGATACTAATAAACACTATTGAAAACAACCTGCTGATATTCAGGCGTTTCTTCAGGAATGAATTGGCTATAAAATAAAAAGATATATAGAAGATAAAAGGAAGATACAGGGTAAATCCGCTTGTCATCATTTGTTTGGAAGTCAGCCAGGATTCCTTTGCACTTCGCGTAAAGAACTCATGATCGAATGGCGTATTGCGCTCTGAATACACCACTATCAATGCCATATACATTACCAGGAATACTACGTTCAGTATATGGAAGAAGATATTGCTGACCTTACGGCTGAGTAATGATAAAAGATAATAAGGTATCAGTATCAGGGTGATTATTATCAGGCAGGTCCATATATCATAAACAATGCCGGCCAGTTCGAACCTGAAGCTGTTATTGACAAATAGTTTCGATGCAATGAAGATATATTCATATACTCTAACCAGTATTGTGGTTAGTATGAAGGCAATAGATATCTGTACGAAGTTCCGGTAAGGAAATTCTTTTTTGAACAAGTTTAGTGACATGTAAGTAACAGTGTAATTCTCATTTAGCTAATCAGTGTGTTGTCCTTTTCATCGGACAAAGGCTGCAATACTATAATACAATATTGTTAAATCCAAGAATATCCCTTATTATTTAGTCTTTTGTCTTTAGCCTTTTGTCTTTGTCAACAGCCTTTAAATTGATTCTGTAATTGAAAATGTATTAGCTAAAGACCAAAGACCAACACCTAAAGACTTTTAACCAACAGCCTTTAAATAGAAAATGTATTTTGTATTAACTAAAGACCAAAGACCAACACCTAAAGACTATGCTTTGGGATGCGCCTTCTTATAAGCATCTTTTAGCTTTTCTATAGTATTATGCGTATAAACCTGTGTAGCGGCCAGACTCGAATGGCCCAGCAGTTCTTTTACGGCATTCAACTCGGCACCATTATTCATCAGGTGGGTGGCAAAGGTATGACGCAGTACATGGGGGCTCTTTTTCTGAATGGTGGATACTTTGCCTATATTCAGTTTCACTAGTTTATATACATGGTTTCTGCTAAGGGCCTTTCCTTTTTCAGTTATAAACAGGTTATTCACTTCGGTAGCAATGGTTAGTCTTTGTTCCAGATATTCGTGCAGGCTGCTCACCAGTTCGGAAGTCACCGGTATGATTCTTTCCTTATTTCCCTTACCCAGTACTTTAATCTGATTGTAATGAAAATCAATCTGTTGTATGGGCAGTCCAATCAGTTCACTCAAACGGATACCGGTATGGTAAAAGGTGAGTAAAACCAGTCTTTCGGTTTTGCCTTTCCAGTTATCTTCAAAGTCCAGGGTGTTCAGCAAAGTATTCATATCTTTCTCTTCCACAAAAGAGGGGAGACGTTTACTGATTTTGGGAGCAATGATATTGGCTACCGGCGACTTGCCGATTAATCCCGACTTCATATGAAACTTAAAGAACGATTTCAGAGAAGATATCTTTCTTTTAATGCTACGCGACGATATATCATCTTCTTTTATTTCGGCCAGCCACGACTTGATGATAGATGAATTGATTTCTCTGATATCCATGGAATCGTATTGCGATTGCAGGTAGGCAAAGAATTGTTCCAGGTCGGTATGGTAGGCCAGTACAGTATGGGCAGAATATCTTTTTTCGAATTGAAGATATTCTATAAACTGCTGAATGTTGATATTGTATGGATGTACCGGCATAAAAAAAGTAGTCCAAAGCTACTGCTTCAGACTACTTAAAGTTTTTATCTGCGAAAATATATTACTATAGTTCTATTTTTCCACTTGCTATCTGCTGACGATAGGTTGCTTTCAACACCTGCGCTCTGCGACGGATAGAAGGTTTGATGAAAGCCTGACGCTCTCTCAATTTCAAAAGAGTCTTACTCTTTTCAAATTTCTTCTTATACTTCTTTAACGCTTTGTCGATGTTCTCGCAATCTTTTGAGTCAATTATTAACATATATTATATACCTCCTTTAAAATTTCGGTCGGCAAATATATGGATATCGGAATTACAAAAACAAATTCATTTAAAAAATAATTATTAATGGGGAAAAGATGAACTGCCGACGAAACTTATTAGAAGGTAATAAAACAGTTAAAAATGAATTTTTCAAACTGTTGAATTAGCTATTAATGATGATAATATAAATTTTCAATAAAAATGCCGCCTCTTTGTAAAGGCAGTACTTTTATTAATTTACAACGCACCTACAAGCTGGAAAGTATTTACACAGGCGAGCTGGAGACGAGAATTCTCAAGTTAAATTGCTATTCCTATAGGAAACAAGTTCTCAATACCAAAAGATTAATAAGATGTTCCGGGATAAAGATATTCCTGTTATGGGATGAATAACCCTATTTATTTTTTGGTTTTCCTTCGGCAAGAAGCTTATCCAGATAAGCTCGTTCCTCATCATAAGTCATATTCATAATCTCAAGACTTATCTTGTCACGTATTTCACGCATAACTTTTATTGCATCAAATTTCTTTTCTTCTATTTTAGTCTTCGTTTCCATATTTAGTTATTTCTTTTGGTGTTCTGATTTCTATCATTTTGTACCCGGTTTGATAATTAATTCCATTGTATCCTCTGATTCTGTCAAGGTTTACAATATGTTTGAAATTCCAGCTAACCAGTATATCTGCTTTAGCAATAGTAGCTATTGCTATATGCTGACAATCGGCTCTGCTGGTTCTGCCAACTACTCTGGCTTCAATATATTTATCTGCCAGTTCAATAGCTTCCGGAGATAGTTTAATATACTCAATTTGTTGTAAGGGAATTGTAGTCAGTAATTCTTTTACAAAATCGGGAGCTCTTAAAAGTTCTGCTTCAAGAATATCTGAAAGAATGATGATGATTTCTCCATCTATAACACGTTCAAAAAAAGGAATAGTATCTGATGAAAATTCATCATCAAAATATCCTCCAATTACTGATGTATCAATATAAATTCTTTGTTTCATTTGAAAACGAAGTTACACCTATTTCCAAATAAAATTAAGAACTCTTTTTTGAAGAGAAAAAATATAAATAAATCTTTTATATGTTGATAGAAAGACTTTATAAGAAATTAAAGTAGAGCAGGTGAGGAAAGATATTAGAAACTAAATTATGAAGGAATAAACAATTGAAATTCAATTGTTTATCTTTCTCAGCGCAACTGTATTTGTATTGGCTATTTCATTAGATCATCAGCTAATTATCACATTAGTTTTTGGCCACTAAAGCACGTACACAATCATACATACAAAAAACAATCATGCCCAATCGTATGGGCGGTTTGCAACCACCCTCTTACAACCAAAGACCTCTATCTTTTCTTAGGTACCACTTCCGAATGGCACAGCCACCGTTCCCCCAATCCCTTTGTAATCATCAGTGTATTCTATCACCCAAAACAAATACATACTAAGTTAGTTTTTTAATTGAGGTCCATTGTCAATCGTACATTATCAATTATTCCCAAGCCCTGTATAGGCACACACACTATATATGTTATTGTTAAAGCCCATCAGTAAAATCAACGAATTAATTTGTGGGTTTTAAAAACGCAATCAAACAAAAATCAAAAACGGGTTCAACCATTTTAAAATTCTACGTCTTTGTCATTAATGATTTTATTTTCAAAAGCTTTAATATTAGTAAAATAACCTTGCTTTATTATTTCGTCTAATTCTTTCTTTCTTTCTTTTAAAGGAGTATTATTTTTATATAATTCAGGA